>ERZ1035014.129-NODE-129-length-39453-cov-11.409132_pt1 | contig 39453 bp, 35 predicted proteins | sample MGYA00520620_ERZ1035014 | MGnify/ENA primary metagenome ERZ1035014 (study PRJEB33766, sample SAMN09781744) | gut metagenome | biome: gut microbiome | host: Homo sapiens | place: Madagascar | study: EMG produced TPA metagenomics assembly of the PRJNA485056 data...
GGGAAAGCGCAGTGCCACAGTCTCCCGGAAATCACGGGAAAGATAGGTTTCCTTCATCGTCCTGCCTCCGCCCCGGCTTTCACAAAGCCCTTCTTTTTATATCCGCAGTCGCAGTAGGGGCCGCCGGAGGCAAGCGTGTACTGCCGCACAAAGTCGGTTGCGCCGCCTGCCTCGCTCATCGTGTAGTCCAGACGGCACAGTGCGGGCGTTAAATCGTACAGTCCCAGCTTTTTCATCAGCACACAGATGCCGCATTGGGTAAAGCGTCCCTCGTAGCCGCTGCCGTCGGGGTATTCGTAAAAGTCCATATTCCACGAGTAGGGGTTTCGGTCGGCGGCTCTCAGCGCGGCGGTGGCTTTCATACCGGCAATGTCCTTTGCGGTAAATTTGCTTTTTCCGCTCTTGCGGCAAAACCATTGCATCGGCTTTGTCATCATGGCGTTAGCGTAGTAGACTGTCAGCCGCTCTGTATCCGGACGCTTCGGCATGGAGAGAATGAACGCACCGATCATCGCACAGTTGACGAGGTTCATCTTGAACCGGTCGCCCTTTTCAAATTCGGGCAGCTCGGAGATAATTTCCCTGTATTTCGGCTTTGCTTTTTTTGTGATGGCTTTTGCGGTGTCCGTATCATAGCCGAATACCGCTGTCAACTGGTTTCGGAAGGATGGCGCAAACAGCGTCCACATACCGAAGGGCATTCCTATGTATTTCATATCGCAGCCTTCTTCCATGATTCAATGGCGGCGGTGATACGCCGATCAATATCCATGCGAGCTGATTCGCATTCTTTCGGGTGCTTCTTCGCACTCTGAAATGCCATTTTCATAAACAGACCCGAACCAACCGGCAGCATAATCTTTATCAGTCCTTCGGGGAAAACAAAGTGCGTAGCATAAGGATATACCGCTGTTTCTACCTCGCAGGTGTGTGGGCGTTCTGCCAATCGTTTTTCCATGCGCCGAATGTATTTCGCTGTGTCCCACAGCACATCATCCTCTGCGCCGATGAGCAGGAGCTTCCCCTTGATATTTTCTACCTTGATGAACTCGGCTTCTGTAATAGGATGTGCCTTTTCGGAATCGTCAAAAAGTTTCCATGAGTTAACCATATCGCCGGTACGCTTGGTTTCGGCGGCAATGCACTGCCAATACTGCGGGTGTTGATAAACAAACGGCATATAGGGCAAAGGCTCTCCTTGGTAGGAAAAGAGAGATTCGCCCTCGATAGGCCATTCCTTGCAGCCGTCTTTCTTGCCTTGCATGAAGCCCTGCCAGATAAAATCGCTGGGTGTCATACCGATAGTCAGGGTAATATCCGCAAAGTAGGATGCTGCTGTCAACGCCAGTGTACCCGTTGTAGAGGCACCCACAATACCGATTTTGCGGATACCGTGGTTTTTTAGCCAGTGAATTGCTGTTTCCACACGCTCCAATGGATAGTTGTGATGACTATAATCCTTTTTTGCCGGGGACATGGTGAGAACATGGATGTCCTGCTTCAAAAGCCATTTCGCGCAGGAACGAACCATATAATCTTCCGGATCATCCCCAATCATGGCGATCATGGCACAGTCAGAGGGCGTTTTACACGCCCAATATGCGCCGTAAAAGCCATCGGTTTCAACGTCAAAATGGATGTGTTTCATTCTGTATTCCTCCTAAATCCAGCCTTATCCACATATTCGGGCTGCTCTTTCAGATAATCATCCCTGCAAAGATAATCGTTTTCGCACGACTCGCCCGCAGCGTTTCGAGGATTGTTTCAATCTGCGTATACCGCACAGCCACAAAAATCACGTCATAGGCGTCCTCCGGCGAAAGCTCTTCCGCCACTGGAATCCGGTTGACTGCCGTGCGACGGGAAAGTGTATTTTTGATTCGCAGCCCATTGCTCCGAATTTCACGATTACATTCTCCTTTTCCTTAGCGGTTTCTGCGGTATCCCGCCGCGTCCCGATATTCGGGATGACCGTTTAAATATGGGTCTTTGTCGCCGCAGATGGTATAGTCACATTTACAGCCGTTTGAGCAGGTGGTTTTGCGCACCAGCCGGGCGTGGAGCAGCTCCATGGACGCAAAATCCACGTTGCACAGGGCGGGCATGATGTCCGTCAGTCCGTGCTTGATAGCAAATTCCGCCGCCGGACAGGCGGTGAATTCGTAACAAATCGGCTTATCTTTCTCAAACGGTGCAACGTGCATCTCATAGTCGTGCCATTTGGCGCACTGCTTTTCGGCGTTCTGAAACGCCCGATACATCAGCTTCCTCCAAAACGGCTTGTTGATGTCAACAAAGCGCAGCCTCCGGAAGGCCGGCAGGATCAGATTTTCTTCGATCTCTTCAATTTCGCGGAACGAGACAACATCCCGGCAGACGGCGTAATAGCTCATAATGGCGATACAGTCATATGTTCCGCCTGCGCCGTTGTGGAAGTTTTTGCTGCCGCCCAAGTCCGTCCGCCAGTCCGAAAGAAATTCCGCATACTGACGCTGTACCCGTTCCCAAACGGCTTCCTGCCGCGCTTCCGGGTAGTGGAGGGCGATCTTCGATCGAATCTGCTTTTTGCAGGCTTTGGAATACAGCGCATGGCAGCTGCGGTCAAATTGTAGCTCGTTATCTTTCATGGTTTCTCCTTTTGCAGGCTGCGCCGGTAGGCGGCCTCCTTGTCTGGAAAAGCGTGAAAACCGTTTCCGACCTCATTTCTTCAAAATCTCCACGATTTTCGCAAAGTCCTCTTTTGCCTCCTTGAAGATCGGCAGCATACAGTAGCAATGCACCATCTTCGGGCGGGCGGACACCGTATAGGGGACATTTGCCCGTTTACAGGCTTCCTCAAAATCCGGCAAAGCGCCGTAAAGCACTTCGTCGGCAGAATAGAAGAAGTGGATATCGCCTACGCCGGTAAAATCTCCCCGAGAGCCGGAGAGCATATAGTCCGGCACATTCTCGCAGCCGTGCCGCATGAACTTCTCCACCGTCACCATAAAGGCATAATCGATGGAAACATCCCTTTCATTGAGCGCCTGCATCCGCGCCCTTTCCGCATCATTCCACGGCACTTCGCCGGGGGATACGGCGACAATGTGCCTCGGCTGCGGAAGAGGTTCCGGCTGCACATTGTTGTGCGCCGCAATTCCAAGTGCCAGCGCACCGCCGGAGGAAAAGCCACAGGTGCTGACGTTCCCGCCGCCATACATTTCAATCATTTTTCGATAACATTCGTACACCATCGCGTATGTTTCAGTAATGCAGTGTTCCATGCAGAGCGGGTAAAACGGAAACCAAACATCACAGCCGGTCTCGCGGCACAGCTTGCGCATCACAGGCAGGTCGCCCTTATCGGACCCGATCACCATACCGCCACCGAAGAAATAGAGAATTGCACGTTCGGACGGCTTCGGACGCTCTCGCACGATCAGGCAGGGAAAGCCGCTCACTGTAATTGTTTCATAATACGCCTTGCGGTCGGTGGGCGTAAAAACGCCGCGGTGCCGGTTCTGCTTTTCGATTTTCTTTTGCAGCGCATCCTCCGGCAAAGCGAACGCCTTTTTCGCGCCGGAGAGTTTGTAAACGGTGCGAAGCAGGGATGCAGAGATACTCATTATCAGTTTCCTCCTTAGACGATGATGCTAAAGCCCACAGCAAAGTGCAGGTGTTTCATTGCTTTCCCTCCATGATATCCTTCACCAACTGCGCCCAGCGCTCCGGATAACAGGCCAGCAGCTCCTCGTGTTGCAAGTCCTGCTCGTGAATGACCGGGTTCGCAAAGTGCCGTTCATAGCGTTTGCGGTATTTCTCACCCATTTTGAGTGCATAGAAAATATGAATCTCTGTTCCCGGAACGTCGATCTTGTCCGGCAGCGGGGTAACGAGATCGGAATAGAACTGATTCTTGCAGCTCTGCATGGTCACATAGGGCCGTGCGCCGCCAAACATATCCATGAACGCCTGCACGTAGCCGCTCGTTTCCGCCTTTCGCTTCACAAGGCACTTTTGGAGGAGGCGGCTCTTAAACTGCCCGTCCCGAAGCAGCGGATAGATCAGCGGCAGCAGCAAATCTGTTTGCAGCTTTGCCACAAACGGGGATGCCTGATCAAGGTCGGAGCTGCCGAGGATGCCATAGTCTATATGAACCCTCTGCCGCGCCGCCAGCAGCCCCACAAAGGAACCGCCCAGCGAGCAGCCATAGGCTGCGCGGATATGCCCGCCGCAGTTTTCCTTGACGTATGCTTCTATTTTTGCGGTTTCCTCCAACATAGTAGGAAACTCCGTGCGTTCCTTTTCGTCAAAGCCGTCGTAGCTGACGCAGAGAACGCGATAGCTGTCCGACAGTAATGGAATGACCCGTCCAAAATTTCCCTTCCAGTGGCAGCAGGTGCCGGGAAGCAGCAGGATGACCGGGGCAGTTTCTGCGCCGAAGGAATAGATTTTCATCTCCCCACTCCCTTCAGAAAACCGATTTTTGCCATTTTTTCTGTGTCGTCCGATTCGTCATAGGCATCATAGGGCGCAGACGGGTCATGTACCTTCTTTTTGAACGGGGAGCACAACGCTTCTCTGTGTGCAAACGCAAATTCAAAATTGTCCGTCCAGCCGGTGTGACCGGTAAGAAACACCGGGTGAAGTCCACGGCTTTGCAGCTTCTGTTCCAACGCCGCCAGCGATTTCACCGCCAGCTTGTTATCCTCTGCCAGAGCGGAGATAAAGCTGTACCCACCGTCCGCGCCGAACCAGATGGTGTCACCGGTGAACAGGTATTTGTCATCAATAAGATAGACCATATGTCCCCAGGTGTGACCGGGGACCAGAAAGCACTCGATTTTAATGCCGTCGATGTCAAGAATCTGCCCATCCGTGAGCAGTACCTTTTCGTTATGGATGGTCACCTGCGGCAGCCTATAGAGGTGATAGATCACCTTGCGGCGGACTTCACCGGTAAGATAGCGGTTTTCAATCTCGCCGATATAGAGCTTTGCGCTCCGGAACAGGCCGGGGCCGTCTGCCTCCACCGCGCCCACGTGGTCGGTGTCCTGATGGGTGATGAGGATGTGCCGGATGGACTGCGGGGCGATGCCCAGCCAGCCCATTTTTTCTTCCAGACGGTCGTAATTGTAACCGGCGTCAATCATAATCGTGGTATCGCCCTTGCGGTAGAAGAAGATGTTTGCCACCCATTCGCGCACGCAGGCAACATTCTCATTGATCCAGCCCGTGTTCAGGGGCTTGAAGATCTCCTTGCCCCGGTACATCTTGCTCATGGCTTTTCTCTGAAACTTGGTCGCTTTCTTCGACATGGCGCATCCTCCTCACTTTTTAACGCAAATCTATTTTTAGATTATCTCATTCTTCAATTTCTCAGCAAGCAGCGCCGGATGGTTGAGGATATCCCCGTGTCCAAAATCCGAAAAGCACCGAACGGTCAGCTTTGGATAGACCTTCCGCAGCTTTTCGATGGCTTTCTTCATATGTCCCTCCCGCTGCCCATACCAGCAGGCCACCTCTGCATCCGGCTGACATTCCGGCATACAGCGGTACAGGTACAGTCCAACCTTCCAAGTGGCATAAACGGATTCCAGACTGACATGATCCGGTATCCTATCCAGCATGGTTTGCATTCCCGCTTCCGTCTGCCCCATAAAGCGCATCCAGCGTACCGTCGCAGTTCTGGATCAGATACTCTTCCAACTTATCGGCCTGTTCCTGCGCCGTGGTATAGGTCGTTTCTCCGGTACCGTCGAACCCGTCAAAGCTGACGGCATAAACATCAAATTCTTTTTCCAGCAGCGGGATCACATCTTCAAACTGCCGCTAGCACATCAGATTTCCGTGCAGCAGCATAATCTTTTTCCCCTCCGGATCACCGAACCGTTTGATCTCCATTTTTCTTTCTCCTTTTTGTATCATCAGTTTTTCAGAAATTCCGTCAGCAGACGGATATATTTATCAGGCTGTTCATTGAGAAACTGGGTGTGACCGCAGTTTGGTATGACTTTTTCACGGATATGGGGGATATGTTCTTTCAGCAGCTTGAATGATGCTGTGGGTATAGGCTCATATTCGCCTCTCAGGCTGATTATATCAACGCCGTCGGCGGAGATATTGCCAAGCTTATACTCATAAACCTGCCTGCACACGTTCTTTACCGTTATCTTTGATGTGCCGCTGTACATCATATCCACAACGCTTCTGTTGCCCTTGCCGAAAACCGTTTCTATCAGCTTGTCGGGGACTTTTCCACCCTTTCGCATATAGCCGATGCCGATATTGCACATCAGCGCACACATATTGGCGTACAGTGCTCCTTTGTTCTGCACATACACGCCATCAATGAACACCTTGCTGACGGAGAGTTCCTTTCTTGTGAGCAGATGGACGCATATGGTGGAGCCGAGGGACAGCCCGATAAGGGCATATACGCTGCCGTTTCGGTTTTGCTGTACATACTCTTCTATCTGCTCCGCCTCTTTATCAAGGGAAACAAAGTCGGGCGAACCGTCATAGTGACCGTCCAGCCTGCAAAGTACGCAGTGATAATTGTCTTTCAGTGCTTCGGCTACCTTTGAATAGCAGGTCTCGGCTGTGGTGCATGAGCCGTGAATGAATATAAGAGTGGGGACATTTTTGCTGCCGTATTCCGCAAATTCCATATTGATCTCCCTTACCGCAGCAGCCCGATCGCCGCAAGAATCAGGGAGATCACCGCCATCCCCACGGTTCCGAACAACCATTTCTTTTGCTTGTCTGCTTTCGAGATGTACGGCATCAGATCCTCCGTTCCCGGAATCACCCACGCCTTGGTGTGACCGACCCAGTATTCGTCAATGCCAAGCCGGTCGATGAGGTTCATCACGGACAGGATCACAAAGCACTGCCAGAATACAGTTAAAAATCCACTTGCGCCATTGAGCGTATACACGCATAGCCACGCATACGCTATATAAATCGGCAGGCAAACAATTTTCAGCACGATGGCTTTTCGCCTGATTCTTTCTTTCGTAGTCAGTCCCAGTTCAATGCATCGCTGCTGCACCTTGTCACTATAAAAATGCACCATTCCGACAGCGCCCTTGCGGATGCCGATGGCGCAGACCAATACCAGCAATGCGCCCAATCCTAATCCTTCCAAGATCACTTGCAGCAACATTATGTATTCCTCCTAAATCCCGCCTCATCCGATAGGATTACTTCTCCTGTTTCCGTCCTATAACACAAAGCCAATCTTTTGGATTTTTGTGTATTTGAATGTTTATAAAACCTGCTTCCTGCATGGCCGCTTTCAGCTCCACATCCCGATAAATGGTCATGCCGCCGATGAGTTCCGTCCACTTCTCGTCCTTATCCGTGTCGCCGTTGCTCTCGTTGCAGATGAGAAAGATCCCGCCGGGCTTCAATACCCGGTAGACTTCCTGAAAGCACTTTGGCAGACCCGGCCAAAAATAGACGGTTTCAAAGGCAGTGACCACATCAAAGGACGCATCCGTAAAATTCATATGTTCCACACTGCCCTGAAACACGGCGCAGCGCCCCTCTGCGATGGCGGTCTCGTTGACCTTTTTCGTTTTCTCAACGCTGACGGGCGAATAGTCGATGCCCTTGACGATCCCCTGCGGGCATTTTTTCAGCAGTCTTTTCATGTTCGCACCGCCGCCGCAGCCGCAGTCCAGCACTTTGGCATCCGGCGCAAGCTCCAAAAATTGAAGCCCCCACTGCGCCACAGGGCTGTGACCCAGATTCATCATGGCAACCATGATTTTTCCACCAAGCCCTACAGGCTTGCGGGTGTTTTCAAAAAATGACATCTTGCCGCCTCCTTACACTTTTTCCAAAACAATGAGCTTATTCGAGATATTCCGAACGATAGACAGCTTATCCAACACCTTATAAACCGGTGCAAACACCGCCATTCCTTCGCAAAGACTATGTTCTTCGACAAATCGGAAGTCCGGCAGCAATTCTGCAAGGGCTTCACCATTCTTCACGCCCCATGTAAATTTTGCGTTGCTTGCGTCAATGGATTTTTCCTTGAAACGCTTCACGATCATCGGATTCATCGTTTCTACAAAGACTGTGGCTTTGGAAAAGCGGTTGGAAATCACCGTGAAAATTTGCTGCACGTCTGTTTCCGTTAGATACATGGTCAATCCTTCGATAATAATGAGTACCGGCGTATTTTGCTCCTTAATCTCACCGCCCCAATCATCCATGGCCGACATGGCAATCTGCGAAATTGTGCCGCTTTCCGGCAGAAGCTTTTCCCGTACTGCCATTGTTTCCGGCAGGTCGAGGTTATACCAATGTGCGTAACCCGTCATTCGATAGCACCGGGTGTCCAGCCCGCAGGCGATGTTAAGCACCACCGCGCCAGGGTGCGACGTAAGCCACGCTTTTGTCAGCTTATCCAGCACAATGGTCCGGGCAATGACGCCGCTGTGCATGGCAGTATCCTTGTCGGCAAGGGAAAAATCGTAGTCCAGCTTTTCAATGATTTCCTCCGCTTTTGCATCGTGAATGCTGCCGCGGCCGCCGCTCTCCTTTGCCCTTGCGTAAACGGTTTGCAGCATGGTCTCCGGCACGCCGGAAAGCTTGATTTTTTCTTTCATATCATACTTCCTCCGCTTGCAAAATCAGAAATTTTTCCGCATACCGGCAGAATTTCTCCGGATGCACCATCACCAGCTCCGCGTGAGCCATCTTGGGGATGCCTTGAATGCGCGTCTGGGGGAAATAGCCCTTGATGAACCGGATATCCCGCCTGCGATCCTTCTTTTCGTCGTCACCGTACCAGTAGGTGATCTTTGTGTCAATTTTCGCTGGGAGCTTCGGAAGCGCATAGTTGTTGGCAGACCAGAATATATTGCGAATTGTCAGGTCGGAGAAAGTCTTGAGATAGGCTTCCATGGCATCGTACTCCTTTTTGGGGTCGTGCCCTGCGGGGGTAAACCGCTCCGGCGGAAAAGCCGCTTCCAGTATCTTTCGGCTGTTTGCCGCCATTTTGAAAGACAGCACATCCCGCGCCAGTAGCAGCTTTCGCATCAAGAAGGGCAGCTGGTAGGGTGTGATCCCGCCGTCGATGATGGCTCGGCCGATGGGTATTTTCCCCAGTGCCAGCATATGGGTCAGACAAGCCCCGCCCATGGAGCAGCCATATGCCCCATCCAGTTGTGAGATGCCGCAGCTTTTCAGGTAAGAGATCACCTCATCCACAGTCTGCTCCACGGAGGTGAAGTCCCCGGGGTACTCCGGCTGATGGCCGTCATACACCACCTGAAAAACGTGCCAGCTCTGAGATAGCTGTGCGATCGTGTCGGCAAAAGCCCACACCGGCTCTGCCGTGCAGGGGAAAAACAGCAGCGTCCGCCCATGTTCCTGCCCGTGTTCCAATATCTGCATGGTTCATCCCTCCGATTTTACGCACTCTGTGTAAGCCAGCGGGAATGAGGCTTTCAGCACAGCGCTTTTCCGCACCGTCCAGCCGTTTTGCCGCAGAAATGCCAGATATTCTTCGCTCGTCCACTTGCTGTGCAGCGGAAAGCCCGCCAGCTTCATGAAAAATGCCCTGACCTTGCCGGAAAAGGAATTTTCCGCATGGGTGAAGGTTGGCGCGATGAGCACGCCATCGTCCTTCAGCACCCGCCGAATTTCCGCCAATGCTCGCTCCGGTTCCGGTACAATGTGCAAAGCATTGGACACAATCACCACATCGAAAGACCGGTCAGCATAGGGCAGGCGGAACATATCCTGCACGGAAAAATGCAGCTTTGCAGACTGATTGTCCCGCTTTGCCTCGGCGATCATCTCCCCGGAGGCGTCCGTCGCCTCGATGTGCGCCGCCGCGGTCACAATATGCTTTGCGATCAGCCCCGTGCCGGTGGCCAGCTCCAGCACCGTTTTCCCTTTCACGACCGGCCGGATCAGCTCATACATCTCCTCATACGCCGCCCGATCCTTTCGCATAAAGCGGTCGTACCGATTGGCATTTTTGTCCCAGAAGTCCTTGTGTTCCTGCATCGCTATCATTCCTTTCGGTGTTAGATTAATCTAACCGATACACACAGCCACGACGTTAGAAGAAGCTAACCGCTGCATCTCGAAAAAGCCGCATCTCTGCGGCCTTCCGCTTATTTAAATAACTCCCGGCAAGCGCCGTACACCAGCGTTTCCAGCACCTGCGGATACAGTTCTCCAATCTGCTCCTTGTGAGAAACAGTCAAGATCAGTCCCCGCACCGTAGCGGCAGCCAAAGAGATGCCGCGATTCGGCACAAGGTCATATTTCTCCAAAAGCAGACGGATGTGTGTCTCGTCATCGTGGTAATGGACATTTTTGACATCGTCCGGCAGCCTCTGCAAAAGCAGCTTTGCATCGTTTTCAATGAAAACCATGTCGCCGGTTTCAGACAGTCGCCGGCAGACGGCAAGAACCGCCTTTGCCGCGCGCTCCGGCGGCGGTAAGCGGTCAGTTTCACTCAGTGCATGGTCAGCCACTCCGTAAAGCTCGGAGTGAATGTTCTCCAAAACCGCGAAGAAAAGCATTTCCTTGGATTCGTAGAATTTATAGAACGAGCCCTTCGCAATGCCGACCGCCTTCGTCAGCTGATCCACGGAGGTTTTCTTCATTCCCAGCGTGACCGCGCAATGTCTCGTTTCCTTCAGCAACGCCTTGCGGAGCTGTTCGGTTTCGTAATCGGTAAAATCCAAGCCAGCGTCTCCTTAAATATGACTACTTTGGTTCATTCAGTCATATTATGCCGCGTTTCTTTCTGTTTTGCAAGAGGTACGGTAGTTCCTTTCATCACTTCCTATGGTAGAATACGACTATTATGGAACTGTTCTCATTACAATATTTTCTGTTTATTTCAATACTGCTGACTGCTTATTTCCTGCTGCCGCGGATTTCCCGCGCAGCAGGCCGTTTTCAGTGGGTCCTTCTTCTTGCTGCAAGCCTTGGCTTTTATCTCTTCTCCGGCAGGGAAGCCATTCTTCTTATGCTGACCACAGCCTTCACGGTCTGGGGCGGGGGACTTCTTCTGTCCGGCCTGGATGCCGCGTATCAGAAGCAGAAGAAAGCCGACTTTTCCTCTTCTGCAGAGCGCAAGACGGCGAAGAAGAAAATTGCTTCTGAAAAGCGAATCATCCTTGCCTGCGTCCTCCTTCTGAACTTCGGCATTCTCGCATGGCTGAAATATTTCACTGCACTGATTCCTGCCTTTTCCGGTCTTCTTCTGCCGCTTGGAATTTCCTTTTACACGTTTCAGGCCATCTCATACCTGATTGACCAGTATAACGGGAAGTATCCGGCAGAGCGGAATTTTCTTCACTTTTTCCTGTTCATCTCCTGGTTCCCGCAGCTTCTCCAGGGACCGATCGGCCGGTATGACAAGCTCCGGCCCCAGTTTTTCCGTGAGAATCACTGGGACGGCGATCGCACCAAGCGTGCTCTTCTCCTCATTCTCTTCGGACTCATGAAGAAATATGCCATCGCGGATATGCTGGTCGGAAGCATCTCCTCGGTTCTGGACGGAGACATTTCCCGCCTTCCGGGGAGCCTTGTCGTGTTTGCCATTCTCTTATATTCCGCCCAGCAGTATGCGGATTTCTCCGGCGGCATCGACATCATCTCCGGTGTTTCCCTGCTCTTTGGCGTCGAGCTTGCACCAAACTTCCGCCAGCCCTACTTCTCCACCTCCCTTGGAGATTTCTGGCGCCGCTGGCACATTTCACTCGGCGCGTGGATGCGCGATTATCTGTTCTATCCGTTCGCTCTGCTGAAGCCAATGCAGAATTTCGGCAAATGGTGCACGAAGCATATGGGGAAAAACGGCAAACATTTCGGACGCGTGCTTCCTGCCGGAATTGCCAACCTGGTGGTCTTCTTCGTGGTTGGCATCTGGCACGGTCCCCAGCTTCATTACGTTCTCTGGGGTTTGTACAACGGAATGGTCATTGCGCTCTCCGATCTCACAGAGCCTTTCTGGAAGAAGCTGGCCGCAAAGCTCCGGATGAATACCGGATCGCGCGGCTTTCATGCATTCCGCATCGTGCGAACCTTTGTCATTGTCAACATCGGATGGTATTTTGACCGGATCATTCATCTCCGGAGCTGCCTGCAGGCCTTCGCCGTTACCCTGACAGATTTCCGGCTGACTGCCCTGAAGGATGGCATTGTATCGGAAATCATCGGGCATTCCACCCTGTTCAACATTGCAGGCGGGTACGCCGTCGCCTTCCTTAGCCTGATTCTCGTATTTGCAGACAGCCTTCAAAAGGAACGGGGATGTGACGTCTGCGGACAAATCATCCATGGACGCTTTGTCCGGAAGATGCTGATCGTCATTCTGATGATGCTACTTGTCATCACCTCATTCCTGTTCACTGAATCTGCGGGAGGCTTCCTGTATGCAAATTTCTGATTCCGGAATATCCAAGAAGCAGAACCGCGGTTCTGCAAAACGCACATTCTCTTTCCGGCGGAACACTTGCGTTCTGCTGAAAAGCCTTTGTCTTCTGGTCTGCCTGTTTCTTCTGAACGGAGTTCTCTCCTTTCTGATGGAGCCCTATCTTGGCCCTTCGGAAGAAATGTGGCGAAGCTACCGCAGCTGTGAAGAGCTGGATACGGTCTTCGTCGGAACCTCGCAGTGCCTGCAGGGAATCAATCCCTCCACGCTCGACCGAATATGCGGCAGCTCCTCCTGCAACATGGCAACCAACATGCAGTCACTTGCCAATTCCCGCGACGCCATTGCAGCCGCAATCCGGGATCATCATATTCAGAACGCCGTTCTTGTCATCGACCACGAAATTCTGGGCCTTGACCGCAGCGACAACTTCCGCGCTGATCAGAGCTACTGGCATGCCAAGGCCGTTACCGAACCGTCCGTCTCCGCAAGACTCCTGGATGACCTGACGTTCATGACCTCGCCCGCCTTTTTCGGAAAGCCGGCAAGCCTGACCTATCTGACGCCCTGGGTTTATAACCGGACCTCCAGTCTCTCGCAGAATCTGAAGGAAAAGATCTCCGGCACCATTCTGGACACAAAAGGTCACAGAACAGCCCAGGGCTTTTTGCCCTCTTCCGAAGAGCTGAGTCCGGATTTTGAATTTATCACCTGGGAAGAGGCAGAGGAATGGGATAAAACCGCTGTCTCTCTGAAGGATCTGTCCATTTCGGAAGAGAATAAAGAAGAGCTTGCCGGCATCCGGGATCTCTGCGCGGCCAATCAGGTAAATCTGACCGTCATCGTGGTGCCCTACCCCAACTGGCTCAGCATCTACCCGTTAGAGAATTACCTGGAAACCGACGCAGAAATTGCTTCCCTGTTTGCAGAAGCAGGCTTTGAATTCTATGATTTCAATCTGATTCTGCCGGAGTACTTCGATCCCTCCGGCAATGAGAACTACAGCGATGTGGGACACATGAATGAAAGAGGTGCAGAGCGCTTCTCTGCCTTCTTCGGAGAATTTCTGAAAGCAAGGAGCCACGGTGAGGAGGTGCAGGCATGGTTCCGCACACACCCTGCCTCCTCAGATTCCTCCGAGTAAAAGCCCCCATACCGGCACGGTAATCACAGACAAAGCCGTGCTGAGAACCACACATTTGGCGGCGGAATCCGCATCCGCCCCATATTTGGCAGCAAGAAGCGACGTCGTCGATCCTGCCGGCATCGCTGCCAGAAAGACCGACACACCGGTAATAAGCGGATCCACATGAAGGAATCTGCAGGGAAGCCATACGATGAGCGGAATGATCACCAGCCTCATCACAGAAAAGTAAAGCTGCTTCCCTGTCACAATTGTCTTCCAGTCCACATCCGACAGAATGGTTCCGATATAAACCATCGTCATCGCCGTCGTGCAGGAGGAAAGCGCCGAAACCGTCTTATCCATAAAGCCCGGAAGCGGGATCCCCGTCAGCATCAGAAACAGCCCGATGTAAACTGCAATCATGCAGGGATGCACCAGCACCTTTTTCAGCAGGCCCTTCCGGCTCGATCCCCGGTTAAAATACGACACTCCCGCCGTCCACATGACAATCCGCTGCGGAATCAGATAAATCGACGCATATAAAAGTCCCATATCCCCGAAGACAGCCTCTGTCAGAGGATTTCCCATAAATCCTGCATTGGAGCAGACCGTTGCATACTGGAATACCTGCTTCTCTCCCTCGTTCATCATGCGGTAGCAGACATATCCGATGATGGTGCACAGGATCTGAATCAGGACAGAAATCAGAAGCACCAGCCCCAACGCACTGCCGATGCCGGCTACGCTGCCTTCCTCATTTACAAAGGCACGCACAATATTGCAGGGAAGAATGACATACAGGATGAGATCCGTCAGGCATTTTCTCCCCTCATTCGTTACCATTCCGATTTGCCGGATCACTAGCCCCGTTACCATCAAAAGCAGCATCTCTCCCATCAGCTGCAGCATTTCCGAAAGCATTTCCAGTCTTCTCCTTCCTCACCGTAAAACAAAGCCCGCCCGTTTCCGGGAAGGCTTTGCAATTGTTCCATATCGGATCATGTTGCCGGACAGACCGGAATCCTTATTTCAGGAATTCTTCTATTCTCTTCAGTCCCTCACGGATCTTCTCCTCATCTGCTGCGAAGCTGAAGCGGACAAAATCTCCGCAGTGGCTTCCGAGGCAGATGGCAGGAACCGTTGCCACGTACTTCTCATAAAGAAGCTTTTCCGCAAACTCCTCGCCTGTCATGCCGGTTTTGCTGACATCCACCATGATGTAAAAGGCTCCGTGCGGCGCCACGTACGAAAGCTTCGGGATGCGGTCCAGACCCTCCATCATGAGCTTTCGTCTCCTGGCAAACTCGTCGTGCATCGCCTCCACATCCTTCATGGTCTCCGGAAGGTTCATCGCTTCTGCTGCCCCCTCCTGAATAAAGGTTGTGATCGAAGTCGTCACATACTGGTGATGCTTCACCAGAACCGGCATCAGCTTTGCAGGTCCTGTGACATAACCAAGACGCCAGCCCGTCATCGCGTAGGTCTTGGAGAAACCATTGACGATCAGGCACCGCTCCTTCATATGAGGGAAGGATGCCACCGAATAAAACTTCGCGCCGTCATAGGTCAGGCTGCTGTACATCTCATCGGACAGAATCAGGAAGTTATGCTTTACCGCAAGCTCGCAGAGCTTTGCAAGCTGTGACCTTCCATATACCACACCGGTCGGGTTGTTCGGAGAATTGAGAACCAGAAGCTTTGTTTTCTCTGTAATGACGGCCTCCACGTCTGCAATGCTGATCTCAAAGCCATTCTCCGGCTTCAGATTGACATCAATCACCTTGCCGCCGCACTCCTTCACCAACGCTTCGTAGTTGATAAAGGCCGGCTTGAAAATAATAACCTCATCTCCCGGATCCACGACAGAACAGATGCAGTCATTCAGTCCCTCTGCACCTCCGCAGGTAACCAGAATTTCGGTTTCCGGATCATAGCTGACCCCGATGTCCTTTTTTACCTTCTCCGCAATCGCCTTCCGAAGGGAAAGCTGTCCCCAGTTGGCCGGGTAATGTGTCATATGCGCATTCAGCGCCTTGATGGTCGCCTGTGCGATGGGCTCCGGCGTGTTGAAGCTTGGCTCACCGGCGCTGAAGGGAATCACGTCATGTCCCTTTGCGCGAAGTGCTGCCGCCTTGTTCATAATGGTACGAATCCCGGAAACCGGAACATCGGCAAGATGCTCCGCCCCCGCAAGCAAATCAAAATCCTGTTTCATCACATATCCTCTTCTTTTCTTACCGTTCTTTCTGTTCTTTTCCGCTGTGTATTCCAGCTTCAGACCGTCCCTGCCGCAGGCTTCTCCCTGGCAAGCGCCATTGCTTTCAGCTTATGATTTTATTTTGCTCTTATGTGCGGTACACTTCCCGCTCACACGTTCCGGTGGTTTCGAATTCGATCAGGCTCTCCAGCGAGAGACGAATCAGATTGGAAACACTGGTTTCGGTGAAAAATGCCACATGCGGCGTGAGGATCACGTCCTCTCTGCTCAAAAGCTCTGCCAGAACCGGATCCTCCAGCTTCTCACCGGTCAGATCCTTGCGGATGAACGGAGCCTCCTTGTCATAGACATCGCTGGCAAAGCCTGCGATCTTTCCACTCTTCAGGCCATCCAGAACGGCCTCGAAGTCCACCAGACCGCCCCGCGCCGTGTTGACAAGATACACACCGTCCTTCATCTTCGCGATGCTCTCACGGTTTACCACCTGTCTCGTCGCATCGTTCAGAACACAGTGGAAAAACAAAAGATCCGCCTTCCGGAATACCTCATCCTGCGTCGTGTAGGTCACATAGGGCTTTGCTTCTTCCTTCTCATGCGGCGAGCTGGCAAGAATGGTGCAGCCCATTGCATGAAGAATTTCTGCTGTTTTGATTCCGAGCTTCCCCGTTCCAAACAGACCAAGAGTCATGGAGCCAAGCTCTTTTCCCTGCACGCCCTGCAGTGTGAAGTCCTGATGGGAAAGCTTCTTCTCCATCGGCTTCCACTTCCGGACGAGTGACAGCATCAGCAGAACCGTAAATTCCGGCACCGCATTGGTGCTGTACACCGGGACATTGGCTGCCCGGATGCCGAATTTCCGAATGGCCTCCTTGCTGATCTGATCAAAGCCGGTCGATCGCGTCAGAATGTACCGGACTCCTGCCCGGTGAAGTCCTTCCGCAACCTCTTCGGTGATTTTGCAGGCCGCTACAATCAGAACGGCATCTGCACCCTCTGCCAGTGAAGTGTTGTCCTTTGTCAGATACTCCGGTGTTGTGATGATTCCCAGCTCCTGTCCTCTCCCTCGGAGCTCCTCCAGCTCCTTCTGAAGAAGCGGCACCTCATCCGGCCGGAGACCGTACATGACTGCCTTATACATGGGTTCCTTCCTCCGATGATTCCTTCGGACGCGCAGCCTTCCTGACTACGCAAAAAGGGCCCGGACACCACCATTGTGTCCGGACCCCTTTGTCCTCAAATTCGATAGTTGTTGTTATAGACCTTTTCGTTTCCGAAGTCAACCCTCTTCTACGATTTTCAGATTCCACGGCTTCAGAGTGAGCATCTCCCCCTTCTGCACCGGAGTATCCTGAAGAAGTTCCGTGCCTCCCGCCGGGCAGAAAAGTTCCTGCTCCTCACCGGAATAATTCAGAAGATAGGTCACGCCCCTTCCGAAATCGTTGACGCCGCGGCGCACAATGAGCGGAAACTGCACATCCGGAAGCTCAATTCCCGCTTCCCCGGCTTCCTTCCGGATGACCTGGGAGAGAAGCCGATCCGAAAGTCCGCAGCCAAGATAAACCGCCCTTCCCTTGCCGTAATCGTTCGCCGTGATCGCAGCAAACCTTCCCCACGACGGGTGACGGTACGACGCAAGCACAAGACAGCCCTCCGGCTGCAGAAGCTCCATGAACTTCTCCGCGCTCTCATCCTGCACCTCGAAAACGTCACTGCAAAGGCCGGTGTCCGAAGGAAGCGTGAAATGGCTGTACGACATACCGAACACCTTCGCCAGCGTGTGCGGAGCTTCATCACTCCAGACCTTTACGTTTTCATCCGTAAACGCCGTCTTAAACGTTGCGAGGATATGTCCGCCCTGATCTACGTAATCCGCAATTGTGTCCAGAAGCTCCTGTGGCGCCGCATACAGCGCAGGAATCACAACCAGATCATAATCCCCGATCCTCTCCTTCGCATTCTGAGGGAAAATAAAATCGCACTCCAGATTCATCCGGTACATCTGTCTGTACAGCTTCATCAGTACATCATTGTAGCGAAATCCCGACGGATCCGGTCCCATCTTGTCAATCGGGAACCAGTCCAATGCCTTCAGCGCGGTATTGCTGACAAGGATCGCCGCCTTATTGCGTTTCTTCAGATTCACCAGATGACTGCCGATCCTCTCCCATTCCCGTCCGATGATCTGGCATGCACGGTAGGTCTCATTCTCCTTGAAATCATGCGAGAGAACGCCCTTCCAGTAGGTTTCAAATGCATTGTGCAGAGAATGCCAGTGCCAGTACTCCACCATGTTGGCACCCTCGGCAAGATGCGAGTACGCCTGGAGCCGAAGCTGTCCGTCAAAGGGAAGCCACCACGGAAAGCCCTGGCACTCGGTCTCCAGCACCAGATAATTGTCCTGCTTCACCGATCTTGTAAGATCCCCGCCAAACGCAATCTCCATGCCGGTCAGATCGTTCTGGGACGGATGATAAATGTCCGTTCCCACAACCGTCATCGCCTTGCTGTCCTCATACACGTCCACCTCGCCGTTCAGGCCATAGGAATACCCGACCCAGTTAAAATCCGTGTTGTGTGTGATGAACTGATCCTCCCGGAGATACGGCTCTACAATGTTCCTCTGCCACATCAGGAAGTCCGCGGTTATTTTCCTCTGGAACCGATTGAATTCCGCACCGAGACTCCCGTTGATCGTGCCCCGCACGTCCGGAAAATCCTCCCAGGCATTTATGCGGTTGCTCCAGTAATCGAGGCCGAAGGCATGGTTCATCGCATCCAGATCATCGTGAAACTTCTCGCGCAGATACTTTACAAAGGCGCGCTGCACATTCGGGCCTGCCGTATCGTAGGCCTTGGTCTCATTGTCCAGCTGAACGCCGATGACATTGTCATAAGAAGCACAGATCTCCATCATCTTCCGGATCACCCGCTCCGCATAGTACAGATAAACGGGATGCGTAATGTCCATGATCTGACGGGGGCCATAGATCCCGCGCCCCCGGTGCGTCGTCGCAAGCACGTCCGGATAGGATTTCTCCATCCACGAGGGAATTGCGTAGGTCGGTGTTCCGAGGATCACAGAAATCCCCGCCTCCTTCATCGCCTCAATGACACGGGTTACATGATGAAAATCAAAGACTCCCTCCTGCGGCTCGCAGGTACTCCACGTGCTCTCTCCGATCCGCACCGTGTTCATCCCCGCTTCCTTCATCAGAGCGATGTCCTTCTCCAGCCGCTCATAAGGCATATATTCGTCATAATAGGCTGCTCCGTACAACAGATGATCCATAGTAATATCCTCTCTTTACTGCTCCAATACCAGTGTCGATATCGTTCCTGCCGGCACTCCGAACCGGACGCAGCATCCCTCCACGCGGAAAGCATAGAAGGCATCCTCATTCCCGCGGTTCAGAGCAACCACTGCCACGGAGCCGTCCGGATTCTTTGCTGCCGTAACCTCCGTCTTCTGATCGCATCTCGACACACCGATTCTCCGAGCTCCCGGCAGAATGTAACGTGAGAAGTGCTTCACATAATAATAGGTCATATTCAGCCTTGCACTTCCGTTCTCTACGATGCAGCTCGCCGTAAAGCCGTTGGGAATGTGACGGGGGCCTCCCGTTTCATCCACGCAGAGATTCCAGTCGATCCAGCGGTTCATGCCTGCATTCAGGTTTCCGATGATGTCATGCGCATATTCCCCCGCATCGTCCGCTTCCGCATGCATCGGGGTCTTCGTCTTCGGAAGTCCCATGCTCTCCCAGAAGCTCCCCTGCCCCGGCGCATGAAGTCCGCAGCACTCCGACAGCATCAGCACCTTATCCGGGAATTTCTCATGCGTCATCTGAACTGCCTCGAAATGATCCCCGGAATACCAGTGAAAGGCAATGCCCTGAATCATCTCCGCCGTCTCAGCATCGATCATATCCAGTGCCCACTCAAGAACTCTCTCCTTGTTGTGGTCCCAGATATAAATTCCAACCTTCTCCGCAAGCCCGGCTCTCTTCATTTCCGGATACAGGAATTCCTTCAGGAACTTCTTCTGCTCTTCCGCAGTCCACACACAGGAATCCCAGTTGGTCGCCGCGATGGATTCGTTCTGCATCGTAAGCATGGTCACAGGAACGCCCTCATCCAAATAAGACTGAATATACTTTACAAGATATTTTGCCCAGGACCCATAGTACTCCGGCTTCAAGGAGCCGCCGTTGTTCCGGGAAGGCGCGGTGTAATCCACCTTCATCTCATGCCCGGGACCGCCGTACACGCCGGCGTCATTCTTCGGTCTTGCCGGCGGCGTCTTCCACTGATACGGCGGAGACCAGGGCGAAAGGAGCACCGAAATCTCTCCGTTTCCGCTCTCCTTGCTGATCTCCAGTGCCTCCTTCAGCACCGGAAGGATGTACTTCCTGTCTCGTTCCAGAGAGAAAGTAAGAAGCTCCGGATCCTGAAGCGGATCCTTGACCGCCTGATATTCTTCCAGTGAGTAATCACAGCTGTCAATGTGCGTGCGGATGAAATGAAGCCTGCTGCCGTCCTTTCCGAAGAACTTCTGCAGAATATCTCTCCGGGCAGCCTCTTCCATTCCGGACAGAAGATAGGCACTCGTCTCCGTGATGGCACAACCAAAGCCCTCAATTTCCTGATACGTGATCTCCGGATACAGGTTGATCACGCCGGATTCCAGATGCACCGGCTCATCGGCTTCTCTGGTCACGGAAAGCACCTGCTCCTTCACAATCGCTTCCCCATCAGCACAGAAGGTCGTAATCTGTCTGCACTTCATCATGCTTCCTCCTTTTCGAACCAGCCAAAGGCTGCGCACCGTCCAAGATCCCAGGCATCCCAGCCCTTCCAGTCATCCGTGCTGACGGTATCAATCAGAAGCTTCCAGCTCCAGTAAAAATACCCGGAGCCTGCTGCCCACGCCTTCTTCTGCGCGCGGTCAAGTGTCCGGTAGATTTCCTTCTTCTCCTCATCGGATACCGTCTGCAGCTCCTCCATCTCGCCGTTTAATACCGACTGTCCGCCATGCGTATCGCGCCCGCAGGCAAGGGAATTGAACAGGCACCATTCTCCGCAGACAACCGGGAAATACTCCGACATCTCCGCAATGCCCTTTTCAAAATGCTCACGGATAAAATTCTGATAGCCCTCCAGCGTCTGCTCGCAGCCCATGCTCTCCGCACTCATCAGATACTGATGCGTATCCAGAATCACGTTGGAATACCTCTCCTCCTGCATGAAATCCTTCCAGAGGAACAGATCAAAGCCGTCATGAATCACCACATATTTACCATCTGCAAGATGCGGGCAGATCCGGTCATAAGCCGTCAGATAGAATTCCTTCAGCTCCTTCGGATCATAGCCGCGGCTTCCCTCCGCCTTCCTGGTATCCACCGGAACGTAGCGCTTCTGAAGATCCATGAGATCCCACATTTTCTGAGAGATCGGCTCATTCAGAATCTGAATTCCGAACAGCCCCCTCCGCTTCCCGTAGCGCTCTGCCAGCCGCTCCAGAACCGTATAGACGAATTCGATCTCCTCCGGCTCCTGGAAGAACTTGCAGACTCCGCAGACGCCGCCGTTGTCAAAGCCATTCTGTGAATCCGGCGCAGTGTGAAGATCGATCAGAATCTGCAGATCGTATCGCTCCGCCCAGCCAAAGGCCTTGTCCAGCTCCTCGATGCAGCCAAGGAACGGCGGACGATCCCCGAAGATAAAATACGGAACCGGAATCCGGATCGTATTCAGTCCCAGTGACTTCATCTGCACGAAGTCCCGCTCCGTGATATATTCCGAGCGGTGAATCCGGATTCTTGCCTCATACACCTCCTTCGGAAGCTGCAGCGGGAGATTGAACTCATCCTCTGCTGTAGTTCCCTGGAACAGCGCCGGATTCATCCACTTCTCCAGCACCAACCAGTTGCCGAGATTGACACCCTTTATCATTTTATTCAGCTTTTTCATTGTGCAATATCTCCTCTGTTATCGTGTCAGAAAAGTCCGCCTCCCTCTGATGCCTGCGGTCCTCTGACACCGGTTCCTTCTGATGCAAAGAGGGTGCCGGGATTTCCCGGCACCCTCCCTTCAGGCTCCTGTAAAGCTCTTTCTTTGAGAACTCTGTGAATTATTTCTGAGCTGCAATGTATGCATCCAGCTGCTTCTGGCACTCCTCAACCACCTTATCAATTCCGGCTGCCTGCATCGCCTTCTTATAATCGGCGATCGAAGCTTCCACGTTGTCGGTGTAGCCAAGCTGCAGCGGCCATCCGTACTGCTGCTCTGCGTTCGTGCATGCTGCCACCTCGGTGGTGATGTTGGTGGTATCCAGAACAAAGCCGGTGAATCGCTCAGCTCCCTGATCTGCCTTGATGTTCTTCTCCCACTCCTCACGCATGGTGTCGTAGGATTCCGGAACGCCTGCCTGGTTGCGATTCAGATCCATAGTACGAACTGCCCACATGGCATTGGTTCCATACAGATCAGGATCCGTAATGGAAAACTGTCCTTCCTCATTCAGCGTGTAGGTGGTATCAAGAACGCCATAATAGAAAGCGTCATAGGCTTCCTGATCGGTTGTCAGGAGATCCCAGAGCATCATTGCTCTTTCCGGATTCTTCGAGGTGTTGGAGATGATCATGCAGTCCTGTGTATAAGGAAGATGTGCAATGTCCTTTGTCATAACGCCGTACTGGAAATCCCACTCCGGATGAAGCACGCACAGGCTTGACCAGCTGTCCACGTTATGGAATTTGAGCGCAGCCTTTCCGTTCTGAGTCTTTGTGGAATCCGTATCCGACAATGCCGACTTGGACCAGTAGCCCTTGTCACACCAGGTCTTCATCCTTGCATAGAACTCATCCATGCCATCGATGTCATAAACCGGTGTCACAACAGGATTCTCCTCGGAGGGATCATAGTAAACATAGCGGAGGCCGGAATCCAGATCCTTGTATCCGATTGTTCTGGTGTTCACAAGAGCAAGCTCCGGTCCGCTGGAATACATATCCACCGGCTCCATCTCCGGATGATTCTCCAGAACAAAGTCGCAGAACTGTTCAATCTCATCAAAGGTATCCACCGGGTCTGTGATGCCTGCTTCTGCTGCAATGTCACCGCGGTAAATGGAACCATAGGTGGTAAACGTCGGAAGCAGAGTCGGAACTGCGTACAGATGACCATCGATGGTCGCCTGGGAAAGAGCCGATTCCGACTGCATTGCATAGTTCTTCGGTGCATACTGGGGAAGCAGATCATCCAGAGGCTTGAAGGCACCCTTTCTTGCCAGGTTGCTGAAGTTCAGCCAGCCTGCGCAATATGCCATATCAAAGGACTCTCCGGAGGAATACAGCATCGGATATTTCTGTGCGTACTCTGCCCAGCCGATCCAGTTGATCTTCAGTGTGCAGTTGAGCTTCTCCTTCAGAAGCTTATTCAGATTCTCATCGACAACATCCTGTCCTGCGGGACGGTCACTGACAACATACATCACCAGCTCCACCTCTTTGGATGTGTCTGCGGTCCCCGCATCCGCAGTACCTGCATCCTCCGTAGCTGCAGCGGTGGTCTGTGACGAGCCGGAATCCTTGGAAGAACCGCACCCGGTCAGCACCATGGCAGCTGTTGATAATGTCAGCAGCGTAGCAATCAATCTCTTTTTCATGTTTCACCCTCCTGTGTGTCTTGCTGTTGTGAGAGCGCCGCATCGGCGCTCCCGTGCATTTATTTTGCAGCCCTTTCAGGCTGAATGCCCCTTGTTATCCCTTTACGGATCCGATCGTAATACCGGAAATGAAGTATTTCTGAACGAACGGATATACAATGATGATCGGGCCGGTTGCGACAACCGCCATCGCCATCTTCAACGAGTTGGACGGAAGATTTGCAACCTGGATGCCGGCCTGCGCGGCAATTCTTGCCAGTGCCTGCGTCTGCTGCTGCACGGAATAGAGCATGTACTGCAGCGGATATTTTGCCTCGTCGTTCATGTACAGCATTGCATTGTACCAGTCGTTCCAGTAGCCCAGCGCAAGGAACAGACCGATGGTTGCAAGTCCGGACTTCAGAAGCGGAAGGATAATCGTGAAGTAAATTCTCCACTCTCCTGCTCCGTCAAGCTTCGCGGATTCAATCAGTGCGAACGGAATGTTATTGACAAATGTCCGCATGATCAGCAGATAGAAGACATTGAAGACTCCCGGAAGAATCAGTGCCAGATAATTATCCTTCAGGTGCAGATACTGAATATAGAAGATGTATGTACTGACCATTCCGCCGTTGAACAGCGTTGTGAAATAGAAAAAGAAGGACAGTACATTCCGGTATTTCGCATCCTTTCGACTGATGACATAAGCGGTCAGTGAAGTAAGAAACAGACCAGCCAGCGTGCCGACCGCTGTGATGAAAATGGATACGCCATAGGCTCTTACAATCTTCTCCGGCGTCTTGAAAATGATCTTATAGGCCTCCAGTGAAAACTCTCCCGGCCAAAGTGAAAATCCGTGGAACCGGATCCACTGCTCCGATGTAAACGAACCGGAGATCAACAGAATAAACGGAATCAGGCAAACCAGTGCAACCAGTGCAACAATGACGTAGCAAATCACGTAGAATATTTTGGAAGAGGCACTCAGCTTGATGTTCTTCGGTGCTGATACTGCCAGATCCTTAGATTCATTCCTGGACATAGCTGTTTCCTCCTTTCTCAGAACAGTGCGTATTCTTCATCAATATGCTTCACAATCGCGTTGACAACCACGATGATCACGAAGCACAGAACCGACTGATACAGTGTCGCAGCAGCGGTCATTCCGATATCCGGGTTGGTCACGAGCGAGCGGAATACATAGGTGTCTATGACATCGGTTGCATTAAAGAGCTGTCCGTTGTTGCCGACGATCTGATAGAACATCTCGAAATCTCCGCGAAGGATACGTCCTACCTGCAGAAGAATCATTGTGATCAGTGTCGGACGGATCGACGGGATCGTGATGTAACGGATTCTCTGGAAAATTGTCGCTCCGTCGATGGAAGCTGCTTCATTGATTTCCCCATCCACACCGGTGATCGCTGCAATGTAAATAACGGAGTTATATCCTGTCCACTTCCATGCATTGAAGAGACAGATGATCGCAGGCCATGCAGAAGGCTTCATATAGAAGTTGATCGGCTCTCCGCCGAAGAACTGTACGATGTTGTTGATCATTCCGGATTCATAGTTCAGGAGAGAGAAAACAAAAACTCCGACTACAACCCAGGAGATAAAGTAAGGCATCAGGATGACCGTCTGTGTAATCTTCTTGAACTTCCTGTGACGGATCTCGGAAATAAAAATTGCAATAATAACGGCGATCATCTGCGATGTGAACAGATTCAGAAGGTTGTACAGAATCGTGTTGCGTGTGATCAGCCAGCCGGTTCCCGATGAGAACAGGTACTTAAAGTTGTCAAATCCGTTAAACGGACTTCCGAACACGCCCATGTCATAGCGATAGCTCTTAAAAGCCAGTACCAGACCGCTCATCGGCAGGTACGACATCACCAGAACAAGGACGAAGGCCGGAGCCGCCATGGCAAAAAGCGCTTTGTTCTTCTTGAACTCTGCAAGAAATCCATTTTGTTTTCTGCTCATTGTTGCCTCCCTCTTGTTTGCCAGACAATGTAAAACTGCTGCAATTCATAAAAAGAGTATAAAAAACATCGCCTGTAAAAAACACAGGCGATGTTGCAAAAATGTGCACTTTTTTACGTTATATGGTGGAATATCTTTCGATTTTTCGTCATTATGACGTATTCGCTGTAATCAGCCGCTTCATTTTGTGAAATATTTTATCTATATTGTCTCGATCCGCATATCGTTTTCAAGGAATTCATGTGCATTATGTCCGTTTCAGGCAGATGACAAACGTCTCTTCGTTTCACATCCACACAGCCTTCTCCAGCTCCTCCAGTGTCATGGCCCTGATCCGAATCATAACCGTTGTACCTTCTCTCTTCCCACCCTCTTTACCGGGCGCATAGGTGACACCGTACCCTTCTCCATAGGTCAGCTTGATCCGGAAATTGACATTGGTGATTCCATACCCCTTCGTGCCGCTTCCCGGACTCTGGGATTCCAGCTGCCGTGCAAGCTCCTTTGCAACACCGGGGCCGTCATCCCGCACGGTCAGAATAATATCATCACCCTCTCTTCTGCCTCCGATCTCAATTCTGCACTCCCGTATTTCCGAATGCTCTCCCATTCCATGCAGAACCGAGTTCTCCACAAACGGCTGAAGCGTTATGTTCAGGCAGGCCAGATTCTGGATTTCCTCCGGAACATCGATATGCAGAAAGATCGCGTGATCATAATGTACGTTTTCAATATCCACAAAGGACTTGATGTGTCGGAGCTCGTCCCGGATTGAAATAGCAGATCGCCCATGGTTGAGCGAGAGCCGGTAAAACTGTCCCAGATTCCTTGCCAGCTCTGCGACCTCATCCGCTCCATAATCCATGGCGCCCCAGTTGATCAGATCCAGCGTGTTGTACAGGAAATGCGGGTTAATCTGTGCCTGCAGAGCCTTCATCTCTGTCTGTGAAATACTGCGGCCGAGACGGTACTGCTCCTTCATCAGCTTCTGCAGCTCCCCCATCATAAAGTCAAAATTACAGTACAGCTCATCCATTTCATCCTGGCTTGGCTCCTCCTGCTGCATTCTGATCTTCAGATTGATGCCACCGCTCTGGATTTCCGACATCTTGTTATTCAGAAGGCAGATTCTTCCCGTATAGTACTTCGCCAGAAGGTAGGCGGAGGCGGAAACCGCCGCAATCGTCATACCGGTCAGAAGAACAAACAGAATCAGAAGCCATAGGAACTGATGCCGGTATTCGCGAACCGGGATCAGTGCCCCCACCGTCCAGCCGAAGGAATCCTCCGAATACTGTATGGCATAATACTGCTCTGTCCCGAGTCGAACGGTTTCCCAGGATTTTGCCTGCTCCTGCGGAAAGTCTGCGGCGTTGATTTCCCCGACTGCCTCCTCTGAGCTGCTGCAAATATACTGCCCGTCGCCATCCAGAAGATAAACCAGACTATGGGCTGTCGGCATTGCGTTGCGCAGCATCTGCTCGAGGAGGCTTCGTCGGATTTCCACCTTCGTGATATAGGAGCAAAGCGTCCCATCGGCTTCTGTGATCTGCATTCTTCCAAGCCTTGACAGATAGGGCTGCTCCGAGGCAGAATTTCCCATTCTCTTATCCAGCAGAATCCGGTAAACCGATCTCCCCGTCTCCAGTTCCGCCTCGATCTCCCTGTAATCGGCTCTGCTCTTTAATTCCGAAACCGGATAGAAATAAAAGTTATTGTTCGAGTACAGCGCGGTGTCCGGAACATACATTCCGATCCGGTATTCCCCATTGGAAAACTCAATTCTCTGGAAAATCTCATTCAGCTGATAAAATTCCAGATAGTTATCATGGATGGTGAGCGTCGTGCCAAAGTCCGGTGATTCCATCAGTCGGATCAGATCTGCATTCCCGGAGATCATATCCGATATATACTGCATATTCTGCAGGTAGGAAGACGTAAAGCTCCCCGCCTGGATAAAGGCCTGCTCGGTGCCGTGCCGAAGCTGCTGCTCCGTTTTCTTCTGAAGATAAAGGGTGGACAGCAGATAGATCACAAGGCTTACCAGAGTGACCGGTACCGCAAAGGCCATCATCATTTTCCTTCGCATGGACCAGCCGCGCACCGCCATGCGAAGGCGTTTTCCCTTTATCAAATGCCTGTCGGTATTCATAAGCTGTCCCGGTATTCCTTCGGCGTAGTGCCGGTGTTCTTCTTAAATGCCTTGGAAAAATACTTGGCATCCTCGTATCCGACAATTTCCGCCACTTCATAGAGGCGGTACTGAGGATTCTTCAGAAGCTCCTTTGCCTTTTCCATCCGGCAGTCCGTAATATACTGGACCACCGTGCCATTCATATTCTTGCTGAACATGGAGGACAGATACGCAGGAGTCAGATAAACAACCTCCGCCAGCCGTGTCAGCGAAAGATCCTTGTCTCCAAGGTGCTCCCGGATATAATCACACACCTCGCGGATCTGGTAATTGATGCAGCAGCTGCCGTCCTTTTCCAGTGCAAAGGCAATGTGATGCTTCACATAACTCAGAAGGTCCTCAAAGGCCATGCAGAACTCCATCTGCGTACCGCCATCGTACTCCTCCGTCTTCCCATTTCTCCGGCAGACCTTAGTCACCGCCCGGTCCATCTCAAAAAACCGGTTTCGTGCCTCAAGGTTCATGACGGCATGCTCAGCGACAAGAAGCCTCGTCTGCTCCTCCGCAAACCGGTCCGCCTCATCTCTCTTCCCTTCCATCAGAAGCTTGTAGAAGGCGTGAAGCTGCTCCTCCGGGATCGCCTCACGATCCTCCATGCAAAGGTCCTCCGGGCACGCATAGGAATTCCAGCCCTTATAAGACAGATGCCTCTGCATCTCAATGGACTCGCGATAAGCCTCCGGGATATTCTCTCTTCCGCCGTATCCCCTGCTTGATGTGACAAACCACGACCGATCCTCTCCCGTGTAGGCCAGAATATCCTCACAGATTCTTCCGATCTGTTCCTTCTGCCACGGCGTCATCCTGCAGACCAGAATGGCATAATATAAAGAAGTGACATGATCCGACATGACCTCCGCAAGATCGAAGCCATATTCCCGCCCCAGCTTCCCGGTCAGCTCCGCCACCATATCGCTGAAATGCTCAATGGGATGCTTCTTCGTCCGAATGGTGAAGAGAACATAGTGGTTCCATCCGTCCTTCTCCTCCTGCTCTCCCAGAGCCTGGCTGTAATTGATCAGAGAATGCAGCGTCGCCATCCGGATGTGTCGATTTTTTCGAATGTTATGCACCGCCTTCCGGACAATTTCCGTCAACTCCTCCAGGCCCACCGGCTTCTCCACATATCCTATGACACCGATTGAAATCGCCGCCTGAAGGTATTCCTTATCCGTATATCCGGTGATGAAAGCAATCTGTGTATCCGGAAACCGCTCCCGGATGGCGGTCGCCATCTGAATTCCATCCATGCCCGGCATCCGGATATCTGTCAGAACCAGATCCGGCCGATAATTTTCCAGAATGGAAAAAGCTTCCTCCGCACTCTCTGCAGCCCGGACCTCATCCACGCCCAGCTCCGCCCAACTAAGATGCCGAACAAGACCGCTCCGTATGGTGGTTTCATCTTCTACAATCAGCGCCCGAATCATATATGTCCCCCTGCTTTATTTTAAATAAGGCAAAATCACATATTATTATAGCCTGATGCAGTATTTTTTGTCCATTTTATACTATTCTACAGCAGGATGACCTCCAGATCCTCCGGGACGAGAAGATTCCCGTGGAAATAATTTCTTCCCTCTTCGGTGTATAGCTGTTTCCGTTCCTTAATGTTCCGATCCTCCGTGTGATAAAGGATCACATTTTTGGCCCCAAGCTCCTCCGCAAGCTTCGCCGCATCCGCTGCCGTGGAGTGGTTTTTCTGATAGGGCTTGAAAATATCAGCCTGTGAATGCAGGCAGAAGGCCTCCAGAAGAAGCCAGTCTGCTCCTTCCGCATAGTTCCTCTCGCACTCGTTGTAAGGCTCGTCCCCGCAGCAGGTAAGTTTTCTTCCATTCTCCCCTGCCTCCAGCTCCATGCAGAAGCCAAACTGCTTCGCCTTGGTCGAATGAATGTCGAAGAACGTCACCCTTCTTCCGAGAATCGTCTTCTCCTCACCGTCCTTCACCTCAACCAGATGCAGTCTCGCATCCAGAAAGGCACATTCCTTCTTCGTAAGAAGCTTCTCCGCCATCTCCCGGAGAAGGGCGATCACCTCATCATGACCATAAATGACCGCTTCCCCCTCGTAGTTCCCGCGCTGCATATTCTGAAGAATCATCCGAAGCATCCAGATCATCCCCATCAGATGATCCAGATGGCGGTGTGTCAGGAACATCACGCGGATATCCTTCCAGGAAATACCGGCCTCCTTCAACTGATGAAGGAGGCCGTTTCCGCCGCCTCCGTCCACAAGAAAATACCGATCCTCTTGTGTCCGTTCTTCGTCCTCCAGGACAAAGCAGGTATTGTAGCACTCTGTCACAACTGCGTTTCCGGTTCCAAGCATCGTCAGCTTCATGTCTCCGCCCTTCTTTTATTCTCTCTATTGTTTCTGAATTAAGCTGTTTATTATGTATATTCTGATTATTTGCATGTTACCCTTTATATTGGTTGACACATTGTAATTCTTCGGTTATCATAAAATCAACAAAAGAAAAGAGGTACAGACCAATGAAGAGGTAAGGTTCCACATCCATAGTAAAGGAAGTATCGAAGAAGATCTTACCAGAGGACAATCCAATGTACTAGTTATCTTCACACAACAGAATACAGAATGAAAGAAAGAGAGGATGCGCAACATGCAGATTAATCGCTTTATTTCATAAGGGGCAGTCAATTGAGAATCCGAATTGACTGCCTCATTTATTTTACTTTCCTTTCTCCTGCTTTCCTTTCTGTTTCACTTCAGATTTTGTTTTCCCTTGAACTCTTCTCCAGACTAATCGAACGCTCGTTCGATTTTCGTGGACAGATACCGCTTTCCGCGTTATGATGAATACATCTCAAACACAGAAAGCGTATCTTTACATGAATAGAATCCCGTGGAAAAACCGTTCCGGACGAATCGGTTCTCTGCTTCTGACGTTTTTTCTCCTGCTGGCATCAGCTTCTGTTCTCTCGAATTCAGGCCATACCGCACCGAATATCACATCGATACAGGCAGCAGAACATACCGCATCCGTCTCTCAATCTGCGGAATCTTCTTCCGGAGAGCAGAAGGAGCTTCTCACCGTCACCTTTCTGGATGTCGGACAGGGAGACGCCGCTGTTCTGCAGTGCGGCGGACAGACCATGATGATTGACGGCGGAAAGGCAAAGGCCTCCTCCTATATATATTCCTGGCTGAAGAAGAATCAGATTTCCTATCTTGATGTCATGGTTGCAACGCACACAGACGCCGACCACATCGGAGGGCTGCCCGGTGCCTTGAATTATGCAAAGGTGGGAACGGCCTATTGCCCGGTCACCTCCGGAACCACCAAAACCTTTCAGAGCTTCGTCAGATATCTGAAGAAGCAGGGGAAATCCATCACCGTTCCAAAAGCAGGCGATGAATTCTCTCTCGGAGGTGCACAGGTCAGAATCCTCGGTCCCACAGATCCGCAGGCCGAGGGCAACAATTCGTCCATCGTCCTGAAGGTCACCTTCGGCGATACCTCCTTCCTGTTTACCGGAGACGCGGAGCGGGAGGAGGAACAGGAGCTTCTGGAATCCGGCTATGACCTTGAGAGCACGGTCCTGAAGGTTGGACATCACGGCTCCGACACCTCAACCTCCTACCTGTTCCTTCGCACCGTCAACCCGCAGTATGCCGTCATTTCCGTCGGTGCAGACAACACCTACGGACACCCAACCGAGGCCGTCCTGTCCAGACTCCGCGATGCCGATGTGAAAACCTGCCGGACCGACCTGCAGGGTACCATCACGGCTGTCAGCGACGGGAAAAAGGTAACCTTTCAGACAGAAAGGAATGCCGATATCAATACTCTGGGCAATGCAGGCCCTGGCCAGAAGGACGAGACCGGCCAGAAGAACAAGGCTTTTTTGAGTGCCAACAAGGCCGCAGCATCGGATTCTTCTGCAGAAAAGGCCTATGTTCTGAATACCAATACACATAAGTTCCATGATCCGGACTGCTCCAGTGTGTCGCAGATGAAGGAGAAGAATAAAAGAATTGTTACCGAGTCGAGGGATCAGATCATCGCCGATGGCTACGATCCCTGCGGTCGCTGCCATCCGTGACGTCCCGCCTTCGGCGTAGATACCACTGGCATGGACGCTCCCGCTTACCGCAAGGCTGCCATCGATGCAGTGAAGCAGCTCTCCGTGAATTATCTTCATAGATAAAATGAGGCAGTAAAAAGGCTTCGCAGTCGGTTTTGAGTAACCGGCCGCGAAGCCTTTCTTTGTTATTGTCCGACTTTTCAGGTACCACTGTGGTCAGGGATGCTTGTTTGCCGGGAAATCATCTCTGTTCGCAGGAATATCTGGTCAGGGATGCTTTTCAGCAGAGAAAAGCATCTCTGCTTAGAGAAATATCTGATCAGGGATTATTTTCAGTAGCACAAGCATCTTTTTTTGATGATATATCCTGTCAGGGATTATTTTCAGTGCTGTAAATCATCCTCATTTGCAAGAATTCTCCGCCAGAGATTATTCTTCAACACCGAAAAGCATCTCTGTTTGAAAGAATAACTTGTCAGGGATTATCTTCGGTGCAAAAAATCATCTCTATTCGCAAAAATACCTGGTCAGGGATGCTTTGGCGTTGAAGAAATTATCCCACAAGGCCTCAAAATCAATATAAGGATTACTCTGACAGCCAGGAAGTCATCCGCAGGCCTCGATATCAGCTCACTGGTATGCATTGCATGCCACATACAAAGCCATCCTGAGTTTGCATGCCCACATTGAAAATGTAGGAACGCTGTTACTTACATTTCACACCTTCTGCGCAACGCTTTTCTCAGACCAGCGGTGTCCGGCAAGGCGAATCAGGAAAATGACGCCGCGGAAGCACAGCTCTGTGCACATGCCGATCCACACGCCCTTCAAACCGATTCTGGGTGCCAGGAAGGCCGCCAGCGGGATTCGCACCGCCCACATGCTGATCAGGCTCATGCAGGAAGGTGCCAGGGTATCTCCTGCGCCGCGGAATACGCCGCTTGCCACGATGGATGCGCCGAACATCGGCTCCGCAAAGGCTTCGATCCGCAGCACCGAAGCCCCCAGTGCCCGAACCTCCGGATCGGGCGTAAGAATTCCGATCATCTGCGGTGCCAGAATGAACATCAGTGCTCCGCTTCCTGCCATCAGAAGCGAACCGAAGATCGTTGTCAGCCACCCCAATCTTCGAACCAGGTCCTTTCTGCCTGCGCCGATGCTCTGACCAATCAGAGTGGTTGCAGCTGTTCCGATTCCATAGCCCGGCATGTAGCAAAGGCTCTCCGCCGTAACCGCCAGCGAATTTGCCGCAATTGCGAGCGTTCCAAGCGGTGCCACAATGGTGGTGCAGGTAATCTGCGCCGCGCACAGAATGGAAGATTCAAAGGCGATCGGGATTGCTATTTTCGATGCAATCTGAAGATCATGAGACTGCATCCTGAGCTTCTCACCTCTGTGATACCGCAGAATCTGACTCTTCCACTGGATATAAAGGAAGCCGGCAATCAGCGCCGTCGCCTGCGCAAGTGTCGTGCCGAGCGCCGCTCCGGCTACGCCGAGTCCCGCTCCGGGAAGCGTAATCCCCGCAATCTGATGCTCCGAAAAGATGAGGAATGAGTTGAAGATCACATCCAGAATGCAGGTCAATACCAGAAGGACACTGGGAGCTGTCATATTTCCGGTGCACTGCAGGGCTCCGGAAACCAGATTCAGCAAAGCCTTTACCGGCATCGAGAGTGCGAAAATCAGAAAATAAGCGGAGGCCATTCCGACAATCTCCTGATCCCCTCCGAGCCAAACCGGAAGCCTCCCGTGTATTCCTCCTCCGATCACTGCGATCACAGCCCCGATCAGAAGAACCGAAACAAGTCCCTGACGGAAAATATCACGCGCCTTCCTCTCTCTTCCGGCACCGACATACTGCGCAATCTGCACGGTAAAGCCGGTTCCCGCGGCGTTTCCGATGCCGCCCATCAGCCAGGTAGTAGAGGCAATCAGTCCAATGGAAGCCGATGCACCTGCGCCCAGTGATCCCACCATGGATGCATCAATATATTCCATAATAATCTCGGAAATCTGCGCAAGGATTCCCGGTATACTCAGCTGCACAATCAGAAGAAGCTGCTGCCGAAAGGTCAGCGTCTTCCCGTCACGCAGGTCTTTTAACAACTGGTTCTGTTCCATAACAATAAACTATTTCGAATAAATTCTTCCGAATTGCCTCCTCATGTAATTTTTCCGATTTTATATCGGCCCTGCTTTATTGATTGTTGATGGCTGTCACAGACCAGGTGTCCGCATCCTTGTTCTTTTCGATTACGACCTCCGGAGCCTGACCGATCAGGCTGATGCTGAAACGATCCCCGGAAATCTCTGCATCCACCAGATCGCAGTAACGGATGTTCCGCTGCAGATCAGCGGTAAATGCATCATCGAAATCCATCGAAGCCAGCTCCTCCTGAGACGAGATCTTCTTCCCATCCAGTGTCATCGGAAATCTGCACAGTCCCGCCAGATAATCCGAGCTCTTCATATGAAAGGCCAGCACAACCTGGCTCGCCGTGTACATCGCATCGAAGTTCTTCTCCGCCACGGTATCGTCAATGTTCTTCAGAGAAACCAGCGAAGCTCCCGAGGTATCACCGTCATTTTCAATCAGTCCGGTGTAGGTAATCTCATAGCAATGACCCAGCAGAATCTCATCCTTTGATGCTGCGGACATATCGTCCACGCCAAAGGTGATAATATCACCGCCCATCGTCTGCATGGTGAAGGTGTGCATGGCGGCATCCAGAATGACTCCGGTATCTGTCGTTTCCACATCAGCCAGAGCTTCCGCATAGGTCATCTCCACCTTCTCGTAGCCGGACGCAGGTGCAATGGAGTCCTTGATTTTCTGCGCCTCTGCATACAGCTTATCGTACAAATCCTTCGTCTTCTCCCCGAACTGAACGTCGGTCGGATAGGAAACTCCGATATAGGCAGAAACCTTCTGCTCTCCCGTCTTCTTCAGACCGCAGACAAACTCTCCGCCGACATACCGGATGAACTGCGGCGGAACGGTGGAAACCTGAATGGAGCAGAGGTTTCCTCCCTCTCCTGCCTCTGCACACTCCTTAGCCGCAAATCCAAGGGAATAATCCTGTTCGCTCTCATCGGTATGCTGATATGCACTCCAGGAAACCAGATCCTTCCAATCCTCCGGGAGCTTCACGGTAAAATACGGCGTTGTCAGCAGCTGTCCGTCCACCGTGACGGAAGCATCTGCGTTTTCGTCCTCTTCCAGGGTCTCCGAACTCTCCAAATCCTCCGAATCCTTCGAGTCTTCCAGGTCCTTCGAGTCTTCCGAATTCTCGGGGTCCTCCGATTCTTCCGTATCCACACTGAATCCAGAATCCAGCTCCATATCCTCTGACGGCTTCGTCGCGGGCGCGTCCATATCCGCCTCGTCTGTTACGGCAGAGGAACCATTCCCGCTTCCGCAGGCGGCAAGGCTTATTGCAAGGGCTGCTGTCAGACAGCAAAATATTCTTCTTTTCATCTTCTGCATCTCCTTTCCCGTTTACTCTCTACCCGCTTCCATTGTACCAGTTTCCGCATCACTTTTCGGTATCCGGTATCGAAATTTCGAAATCGCTCTCTTTAAGTGAATTGCTCTCTTTATGCTCTTTTCGCCATATTGCCGGAGTTGTTCCGACTGCCTTACGAAAAACAGCGGTAAAATGACTTTGGGAAGAAAAGTCCAGATAATTTGCGATCTATTCTATGGAAAGCTTCTCCTCACACTCAGGGATGATTCTTCCCCGCTGATTTCATCTCTGCAGATAAAAATTCTCTCCCAGGGATGATTCTCCCCCGCTGATTTCATCCCTGCGGATAGAAAATCTCTCTCAAGGATGATTCTTCTCGGCTGATTTCATCCCTGCGGATAAAAATTCTCTTCCAGGGATGATTCTCCCCCGCTGATTTCATCCCTGCAGATAAAAATTCTCTCCCAGGGTGATTCTTCCCCGCTTATTTTCATCTCTGCGGATATAAATTCTCTCCCAGGGATGATTCTTCCTCGCTGATTTCATCCCTGCGGATATAAATTCTCTCCCAGGGATGATTCTCCCCCGCTGATTTCATCCCTGCAAATAAAAATTTTCCTCCAGGGATGATTCTTTGGAGCAATAGAAAGACTGCAGGACAGCCACTTGCGTGACTATCCTGCAGCCTTCTTATGTTATGCCCTGTCCGCCCCTTTCGGGGCGTTCAGGGTTTGCCGATACGATTTTATCTCATGAGAGAGATTATTTGACTTCGATCTGCTTGACCTCGTCCTTCTTCTCTTCCACAGCAGCCTGCTTGTTCGGTACATTCAGTGTGAGAACTCCATTCTCATACTTTGCATCGATCTCTTCCGGCTTTACTTCCTTGCCGACATGGAAGGATCTCTCATACGATGCGGTTCTGCGCTCACGACGCAGATACTTGCCGCTCTTCTCGTCCTTCTCATCCTTGTTCTCTTCATGAGAAGCACTGACGGTCAGAACTCCGTTCGTCATACCGATCTTAATGTCCTTCTTGTCAAAGCCAGGAAGATCTGCCTTTACCGTGAAGTGATCGCCGTTGTCTACAACATCGGTCTTCATCGCATTCTTGCTCATCAGATCATTCATCTGATTCCACTCACGACGAAGTGCGTGATCATACTTCTTCGCAAGCTTCCTGTCATGTCTTTCGATGCTCTTCTCGCTCTCGATCTCGTCCTTTGTGGGCTCCGCTACCAGCGATACCATATCCTCAAAAGGATCATACCAGTCATCAAAAGGATCCATCATATCGTATCCATTCGTCCAAAGCATAGGCATCAACATAAGTCATTCCTCCTTTTACATCAAGGGTCATAACCGTTGTTCTTGCGGCCGGCTCTTTTCAAATGTCATTTGTGATCCGCGGGAAGTTCATCCGTTCCGATCCTTTCGGATCCTCTCTTTGTTCCTTCCCTCTTTTCGATTATTGTTATACATCTTATAGAACATGTATGCAAGTGAAAAATTGTGATGTTTCTGTGAACTCCAGCAGCTCTACTTGGCTAAAACAAACACAGGTCCAGGTAAGATTAATCCTGAATCATTCATATCTTTCGGTTGACAATCTCTAAATAATATCATGTTTTCGGTTAGCCTTTTCGAAACAATCTTCTGTTTTCGGTTGGCAATTTCTAAAAATATATAGATATACGGTTGGCAAATTCAAAATATGATGATAATCTTTGATTGATAAAACCACCTCAACGATTCAGTAAGGAGGCTAAGAAGTTGTACATTAACAGAGAAATAGATCATATACTTCTTGACTGGAAAAATGCCGATCGGCACAAGCCCCTGATTCTTCGCGGGGTCCGGCAGTGTGGAAAAACTTCCGCTGTTCGAAATCTATCTCAGCAGTTTGCTGATTACATTGAATTGAATCTGGAGAAAGAACCGGATATAGGAAAAATATTTGAAGGCGAGCTGAATATCAACAGAATTATCAATCGCCTCGAATTACATTTTTCAAAGAGAATAAGCTCTGATACCTTACTGTTTATCGATGAAATCCAGGAATGTCCCCGAGCTATTACTGCCCTTCGCTATTTTTACGAAGATAAGCCGGAATTGCATGTCATTGCCGCAGGTTCACTGCTGGAATTTGTCCTGGATGGCCAAAAAAAAGATAAACCAGTTGACTTTCCGGTAGGCAGAGTCCGAAGCATATTCATGTATCCGTTCTCTTTCACAGAATTTCTTCATGGCACCGGAAAGGAAATCTTAGCCGATTATCTGAAGCATACCGACTTTTCCGAAACTCCCAACGATGCTCATAAGGAACTTCTGGAGGAGTACAAAACTTTTCTGATTGTTGGCGGCATGCCTGAAGCCGTACGAGAGTATGCAGAAACCGGCAGTATCCAGGCCTGCCAGCAGATCCACAGAGATATCATCCTGAATTTCAAGGACGATTTTAATAAATACAGCAGGAACGTTTCTCCGGAAATCATACGAAAAGTATTTGATTATGCTACTCATCATGTATGCAGCCAGACGAAATCTTCCTCTGCCGTTACAGGCATAAGTGCTTATTATTTTGATTTATGCATAGATCTGCTGAAAAAAGCAGGTCTGGTATTTCCTGTGAAGGCTTCTGCCTGCGATGCCATACCGCTCGGAGTATCTGAAAAGGAGGCCAATAAGAAGCTGCTACTGTTTGACACAGGCGTTTATCTGACCGAATGCGGACTTGATGTCAGCGGTATTCTTGGTGCCGAAATTTATGACGATATGAATAAAGGTGACGTCGTCGAGATGGAAACCGGCCTTGAATTCATCAAAAATGGAAGTCCATATTCAGAACCAGAACTGTTTTACTGGTACAGAAGCGGTGCCAATGCAGAAATTGATTACGCCATCGTCCGAAGCGGTCAGATCATTCCAGTCGAAGTCAAATCATCTGGAAAGGGAAGTATGCAAAGCCTGCACGTTTTTTTAGATACACATAAATCACCGTATGGAATCCGAATCTCAATGGAAGATTTCATCGAATATGAAAATATACATGTCTTTCCGGTCTACGCCGTGAGCAGAATATAACCAAAGAGGCTGGTCATCGGTGAAGCCATCGTCGCTGTCCCCGGAATCCACTCTGCTGTCGGCAATGGACTTCTGCGGGAGGGTGCATTCCACCGCTGAAAGCATCGAACAAAGGAGTCTGAAGCTTCTTTGGAGCAAAATAGAAAGACTGCAGAGCAGCCACTTGCGTGACTGTCCTGCAGCCTCCTTATGTTATGCCCTGTCCGCCCCTTTCGGGGCGTTCAAGGTTTGCCGATACGATTTTATCTCATGAGAAAGATTATTTGACTTCGATCTGCTTGACCTCGTCCTTCTTCTCTTCCACAGCAGCCTGCTTGTTCGGTACATTCAGTGTGAGAACTCCATTCTCATACTTTGCATCGATCTCTTCCGGCTTTACTTCCTTGCCGACATGGAAGGATCTCTCATACGATGCGGTTCTGCGCTCACGACGCAGATACTTGCCGCTCTTCTCGTCCTTCTCATCCTTGTTCTCTTCATGAGAAGCACTGACGGTCAGAACTCCGTTCGTCATACCGATCTTAATGTCCTTCTTGTCAAAGCCAGGAAGATCTGCCTTTACCGTGAAGTGATCGCCGTTGTCTACAACATCGGTCTTCATCGCATTCTTGCTCATCAGATCATTCATCTGATTCCACTCACGACGAAGTGCGTGATCATACTTCTTCGCAAGCTTCCTGTCATGTCTTTCGATGCTCTTCTCGCTCTCGATCTCGTCCTTTGTGGGCTCCGCTACCAGCGATACCATATCCTCAAAAGGATCATACCAGTCATCAAAAGGATCCATCATATCGTATCCATTCGTCCAAAGCATAGGCATCAACATAAGTCATTCCTCCTTTTACATCAAGGGTCATAACCGTTGTTCTTGCGGCCGGCTCTTTTCAAATGTCATTTGTGATCCGCGGGAAGTTCATCCGTTCCGATCCTTTCGGATCCTCTCTTTGTTCCTTCCCTCTTTTCGATTATTGTTATACATCTTATAGAACATGTATGCAAGTGGGAAATTGTGATGTTTTTGTGAACTCTATCTGTTCTTTAGAACCGTTGTAGGAGCCGAAGGAGCAGACTGCCAGATACCAGATATTTAAACGCTTGCGGAGGGAATCTATGTATTTTCCACAGATTTTCTCCCTGAATCTTTATGAAATTATTCCAGTATTCAGGACACTCTTCGCCTGCTATACTTCAGGCAACAAGTGCATATCTGCGTTCCTTTTCTTTATCCGGGCCTTCTCTATCGGCTCCGGCCATCTCAAATTCTTCTTACTCTGATTCACATT
>ERZ1035014.130-NODE-130-length-39251-cov-30.512833_pt1 | contig 39251 bp, 70 predicted proteins | sample MGYA00520620_ERZ1035014 | MGnify/ENA primary metagenome ERZ1035014 (study PRJEB33766, sample SAMN09781744) | gut metagenome | biome: gut microbiome | host: Homo sapiens | place: Madagascar | study: EMG produced TPA metagenomics assembly of the PRJNA485056 data...
GACGATTTCGCAAGCAAATGCGTGCTGATGGAAAAGACGCGAACGCCGGACGGCGAGAGCGGCTACATCACTGTGTGGAAGGAAGGGGCGGAATTCAAGAATTATTTTGTAATGGATTCGTCCCTTGAGGCACGCAGAGCGGAGCAGGAGGGTGTGACAAGTTTGTACTCGGCACTCGTGGATAAGTCCGTCCCGATCGAATATAATGACTATTTCCGCGACAAAACAACCGGCTTGACGTATCGCGTAACGTCAAACCCGGAGGAAAAACAAGCTCCTAAATCCGCAGGAAGCGTGATTCGGGCGCTTAAATTTTTTACTGCCGAGCGAAAGGAGCTTCCGTCATGACCAAGGCTGCGGCGCTGCAGGCGTGGTTTGAGCAGTTCCTACCGGCATACACGACCGCAAGCGTCCCGGACGATGCGGTTTTCCCATGGCTGACGTATGAGTTGGTCACGGGGGCATGGGGAGACGGTGAGAACGCAATTACCGTGAACCTCTGGTATTACACAGAGAGCGAGGCCGTGCCGAACGCTATGGCGCAAAAAATCGCGGACGCTATTGGTATGGGCGGCGTGATGGTGCCGTATGACGGTGGCGCTATGTGGGTCAAGCGCGGCTCCCCGTGGTGCCAGAATCTCCGAGACGAGAGCGACAAGAACATCAAGCGCCGGTATATCAACATTTCTGTTGAATTTCTGGCGCAGAATTAAAAGAAAGGAATGAATGTATGAGATTCACAAAAATTCCCGCTGATACTTTTCAAAAGCTTCAGCTGAACGCTGGTATTATTGCTACGGACTTTACCCCGGCTACGGGAGCCATCGGCGAAAGCGGCCAGATTGGCGCGACGACCGGCGGCATTAGCTTCAATGCGACGCCGACGTACTCCGACTTCGGCGAGGATATCGACAACTGCCCGAAAAACACGAAGGAGCTGAAGCGCCTTGACGAGTGGGAGGTCACGATGTCCGGCACGTTCGTCGCGGCAGACACGGCAATTGCCAAGCGGCTGGTCGGCGCTGCGGATATCGGCACGACCGACACTACCAAGATCACGCCGCGAAATGACCTTGCGGCCGCCGACTTTGAAACCATCTGGTTCGTTGGGGACTACTCCGACAAGAACGGCGAAACCAACGGCGGCTTTGTCGCAATTAAACTGATCAACGCCCTGTCGACCGGCGGCTTCCAGCTGCAGACGAGCGACAAGGCAAAGGGCCAGTTCGCATTTACGTTTACCGGACACTACTCCATCACTGCGCAGGGCACTGTGCCGTTTGAAATCTACATCAAGACCGGCACGGAGGAGGCATAACGCATGAAACTGTCTGATATCAAAGGTGAGCGCGCGATTGACGTTATCGCCGATCTGATTGAGCCAGTGGCGCACATCGCGGAGGACGAAAAGGCCGCGAAGCTGTTCCGGCGGGAGAAACTGCCGAATGGCGAGAGCGCGAAGAGTTTTCTGCTCAAGCGCATCCGCACGTCTGTTCCGGCACTGCTGCGGGGACATAAGGATGACCTCATCGAGATCATGTCGGCTATTGAGGGCGTGGGCAAGGAGAATTATGCGGCTTCGCTTACAATCCCCAAACTGATTGCTGACATTCATGAACTGTTTAATGACAGCGAGTTGTTGGCGCTTTTTGGCTTAGCGCAGACGACGGAGGAGCCTTCCTCTGGCGCTGCGCAGGCCGATACACAGGCAGCCGAAGCGTAACTGCATTTTTGCGGTACGCCTTATCTCAGTTCAAGCAGGAACAGAAGGATAGGGCGTACCGCGTTTATGTGACCGATACGTTGCGGCTGATTGCCGAGAATACTGCTCGCTCGGTAGGCGGGAAATACATCACGGCGCGGTTTGCCGACGTGATTGCGCCGCCAAAGGAAGAGGATAAAAGAACATGTGAAGAAATCACCGCCGAGATAATAGCGCGGTGCGGATTGGTGGTGAAAGAATGAATCTATTTGAGCTTTTTTGTAAGATTGCTATTGATGACGATGATTATCAAAAAGGCCTTGACGACGCTAAGAAGCACACAAAATCATTTGCAAAGAATGCCGGTGAGGCCATCGGCGGTTTTGCGAAAAAAGCAGAAAAAGCATTTGCAACAGCGGCAAAGATTGCGTCTGCTGCTGTTGGCGCGGCGTCTACCGGCATTATAGTGCTTACAAAAGCTGCTATTGCGGAATATTCCAACTATGAACAGCTTGTCGGAGGCGTTGACACGCTTTTCAAGGGAAGCTCCCAGAAGGTGCAGGAGTACGCCGCAAATGCATACAAAACGGCCGGTATGTCTGCCAATGAGTACATGAATACCGTGACAAGCTTTTCCGCGTCTCTGCTCCAATCCCTTGGCGGCGACACAGAAGTGGCAGCGGAAAAGGCGAACACGGCTATTACGGATATGTCCGACAACGCCAACAAAATGGGCACGGACATGACCGCGATTCAGAACGCCTATCAGGGATTTGCCAAGCAGAACTATACCATGCTGGACAACCTGAAGCTTGGCTACGGCGGCACAAAAGAGGAAATGCAGCGCCTGATCGACGATGCAAACGCTCTGAATGCCGCACAAGGCAAGCTCACAAATTACAGCATCGACAGCTATGCTGACATTGTTGATGCAATTCACGATGTGCAGACGCAGATGGGCATCACCGGCACGACGGCTGCGGAGGCATCTACTACAATCCAAGGCTCTGTATCCTCCGCGAAGGCAGCTTGGCACAATCTCATGATCGGCATTGCCGACGATAACCAAGACTTCGACGGGCTTGTGAACGATTTTGTCAGCAGCGTTGAAACTGCTGCTGACAACATTCTTCCGCGCGTCGATCAATCTCTGGAAGGGATTCTCAAGCTTGTTCAGGTCGCATCCGAGAAAATTATCCCGCGCGTCATCACGACGATCTCCGAAAAAGCTCCCGACCTCATCGAGGCTGGAGCAGATATTGTTCTGGCGCTCGGGGACGGGATCATCGACAACCTTGACAGCATCTTTGCCGCCGTTGAAAAGGTTGCGACGCGCCTCATTCCGAAGATTTCAAAGGCGTTTGTGGAGCTTGTTCCAAAGATTGCCAAATCCGCTGTAGGCATCATCAAGCAGATTGACGGAACAGCAATCTCCGTGGGCGGACTTATTGGAACCTTTAAGTCGCTCGTATCTGGAAACTGGATCGGAGTCGGGATTGGGCTGGCAACATCGGCATTTGGCTTAGCTCAAAAGGCTCTCCAACGATACGCAGATAGCGTCTACAATTTGACGCAGCAGGAAAAAGACTGGATCGAAGCCGGAGAATCCGCAAGAGACGAGCTACAACGCGCAAAAGATGCAAGAAACGACAATATTGTTTCAATCGAAAACGAAACCGAAAAGACACAAGACTTGTGGAAAGAGCTTCAAACCCTAGCTGACAAAAACGGCGAAGTACTGGATAAAAACAAAGACCGCGCCAACTATCTTCTCGGAGAATTAAACAATGCGCTTGGCACAGAGTATACGATGAATGGCAACATCATCGGGCAGTACCAAGAAATGCAGAAAGAGATCGACAAGCTGATCAAGAAAAAGCAAACGGAAGCACTGCTTGATGCCGGGAAAGGGGCATATACAACAGCGTTACAAGACAAGGACGCTCTTTTATCTGCCCTTAGCGCAGCAAAAACAAAACTAGAAAATGCCCAAGCAGCATACGAAGAAGCCTCAGCTGATTTTAAAAGTCACAACTTTTTTTCGATGACTCCCGATGCGATCATTTCTAAGCTCAAACTAGCTGAAGCAACAGGCCTTCTCAAGGAGGCAAAGGCGGGCTACGATGAGGCCGCTTCTGCAGCCTCGAGCGCGCTGACAACCATCAATAATTACGAGGAAGGGTTGTCAGCTGCGCAAAAAGGCCGATACGATGATGCAATTTCCCTGCTTACAAAAGATACCACATACCGTTGGAAGCACGTTGACGATATCAAAAAGATATCGGAAGCAGAAAAAAAGCAAATGAAATCCGATCTCGACACGCAGCGCCAAAACGTCGAAATCTTCCGCGAGCAGTACAAGAAAGGCACGGAAGGCTTTACTAAGCCGATGCTGGACGAGATGGAAGCCTCACTTGCCGAGCTTGAAAAGTTGTACTCCGAAGCAACTAGCGACGCGTCAAGTGGCGGGTATCAAACAGGTTCTGCTCTTGGCTCGGGAATTAATCGGGGGTTTAGCGGCATGATCGACACGATCTTGAGCACTGCACGTTACATCTTCAATCGTGTGACTGACACCTTCAATAACAATGATATCGTCAAGCCCAACCAGCGGCCTAATAATCTTGAGAAAGGCTTCAGCGTGGCCACACGATATGCGGGGATGCATTCACAGGCGCAGACCGTTGCACCGGTCAACATCAATATCACCGTCCACGCCGACACAGACGATCTTGGAACGAAAATCGCGCAGGAAGTCCAGACGGTTGTCTTCGGTGAAATCCAGTCGGCTGGTGTTGGCCACATGGGAGGTAGAACAAGCTATGCTTATTGATCGAACAAAGATCACATTTTGGTTTGACGATGTATGCAGTGAGGATATCGGCATTCGCGTCATCGACTTTCCGTCATTCACGGGGGCAGAAAAGCGTGTTACAACGTATACGATTCCCGGCCGAAACGGCGATTTGACCTATTGGGATGGCAGCTTCGGAAACGTGAGCTGTGAGATTAACTGCTTTATCGTTTCGGCAGGCAAAATCGACGAGGCGCTGACAGCTGTCAACGGCTGGCTTGCTGGAAGCGGCTACAAGCGGTTCGCGATTTCTTCCGAGCTTGGGCGCTACCGCATGGCGCGGATCACAAATGCCGCTGAAATAGCTATTCGGATGGGCGTGATCGCTCCGTTTACGATCAAACTTGACTGCAAGCCGCAGCGTTTTTTTGACGAAGAGGGCACTATAACACTTCCCAGCACGGGCGGGACGGTCTACAACCCGACGCCGTTCACGTCTCAGCCGATCATGCGCTGCTTCATGAAAGATCAGTTTACATTGTTAGCGGAAGAAATCAACATCGGAACATCCAAAGTCAGAATTTCCGGCACACAGAATTTGAAGAATGCCGATTGGGTCGACATTGACTTTGACACGAAAATGGCGAAAAACAGTCTCGGAAATGACGTTCCGGTTGAATCGTTTGAATCTCCCGGCCTTGCGCCCGGAGAAAACAGCATTACGACGTCGTATGATTCGTTTTTCTCCGGCTTTGAAATTCTCCCAAGGTGGTGGACGCTTTGACACCGTATGTTTCAGTCAACTCTTCGTCATTTATCTTGCATTCTTTGAACGATGCTACAAAATGCACAGTAGAAAAAGCGGAATCCGGGAAATATGTGCTTCAGCTCACGTGCCCATACAACGGAGAACACGCTGATATGTTGGTCGCTGGGAATATTATTTTCGCGAAATCTTCCCGCGTAGATTCCGAGCCAGAACGCTTTGAGATATCAAAGATCACGCAGAGCATCGACGGTCTTGTGTCTGTGGAAGCGAATCAGCTGACATACAGTTTGTCCCGATATCCCGTCCGAGCTTTTGAAAAAGCGTCGCGTACACCCGCCGAGGCAGTCGCTGCACTTTTTGCAAATTCTGTGCGCGATCCATCCTCCGACCATTTGTACCTAACTGCGTCAGATACCGGAAGCGCGGAAGAATTCGGCTTTGATCGGCCGGTGTCCTTCCGCGAGGCCGTATATGGAAGCGGTGGGCTGCTTGATGTTTACGGCGGCCGTGTCAAGGCTGACCTGTACACTCTAAGCTGGCACAAGGTGGATTCGCTCGCAGCGAGCAAAGGCGTTATTCGGTACGGCGTTAATTTGCAAAAGTACAAGCGCGTTGTCGATGTCACTGACACCTATTCCCACGCGTATGTATTTTGGCGCGGTCGTGTCGACGTTACAGACGAAAACGGGGAGGTCACAGGCTCGGAGGAAAAGCTCGTGGAAGTTCCGGGGCTGGTGCAGCTAACGGGAAACAAAACCTTTACCGGCGCTACGATCATCGACCTGTCAAATGAATTTGAAAGTATGCCGACAACTGCACAGCTTACCGAAAAAGCGCAAAACCTCGCGGCACAACGTGGGCTTTCGTCCGCCCAAATATCGCTTGATATTTCATTCGTGCCGCTCAGATTGACGGACGAATACAAAAACCTGACCTTCCTGGAAGAAGTCGATTTGTTCGACACAGTGGAGGTAGAAGTACCGATGTACGGCAAGACCCGCGCGCGGGTCACGTCCACGAAATTCGATGTTTTGTCAGAAAGCTATGAGCAAATTTCCCTCGGCAATGCCAAGGCTGGCATTGGGCGGCTGATTGCCCGCTTAATTCCTTATATGAGATAGGAGGCATAGAATGCAAATTTTATCAAGCATCAATATCGACCTGCAGCGACCCAGAGCGCCGATTATTGTCCACGCCAAGCAGGGCGATAAGCTCACGCGCGGCGTGGTTGTCAAACTGTATAACAACGGCGCAGCATGGACGATCCCGACCGAGGTCACGGACGTTTTCGTTGCATTTTGCAAGTCTGACGGGAAAGGCGGCACGTATAACAAGCTTCCGGACAACACCACTCCCGCCTGCACCAAGACCGGCAATACGATTACCGCGAAATTCGCGCCGCAAGTGCTGACCTGCGCCGGTCTTGTCCGTGTTGATCTCAAAATGGTCAATACCGCTGAAGATGTGCTGAAAACGTTCGGCTTTTATGTGCAGGTCGAGGAAGATGCCGAGAGCGGCATCAAGTCCGAGGACTACTGGAAAAACGCCACGCTGGCGGGGCTTCAATCCAAAATCGGCGATTTGGAGAACTTGCGGACATCTGAAAAAGGCAGCGTTGTCGGCGCAATCAACGAGGTTATACCTGACCTGTTTTTCTGCCCTGATTTCAAAGTGTGGACAGGCATTGGGATTGAGGAGACCATTGACGGATATGAGTGGTATCCGCATCAGAATCCGCATGTCGGCGCGATTGTGGTTGGCGGCAACGGCTACACAGCGGTCGTGACACGGACCGGCGACCATACGCTCACAAAGAGCCTTGGAACACAGATCTTCGTCCCACTAATGTCTGCACACGATGTTACATATAACGGCAACATTGGTGACTATGAGCCGAAAAACGTCTCGGCAGCGTTCGAAGCGGTTATGAATACAATCGATAGTAAACTCGATGGTATCGCGCCGCCTGCTGATATGTCCGCAGACTATGCAGAAAGCGGCGCACAGTCCGTCAAGGCATGGGCGACGATGGCCAAGACAGGAGACACGACGCTATACCGCGTGGCCGCTGGAGAATATCGTGTCACGGATGCAGGAGACGTCTACACGGTGCGTATTGTGGACAGCACATATACGTCGTGGACGGTTCGCCGCGTCGAAATCGTCAGCGGCGACGATGAGGCGAATGCATATGTTGACGTGTATACGTGCAACGCTCCGGGTACGAAGATCCATCACGTTCTCGGCGTCGCCAGCGACGACAGTGCTATCGTGATCGGCGGCAAACGTTATCCGCTGGCCACGTCTCCGGAGACAGAAGGAAATATCCTAACGGCCGTGAAAACTGCGGCCGGTATAGTCGTGCCGCAATGGGCGGCAAAGCCGACCTACACAGCCGACGAGATCAAAGCGACCGTCCTTCTTGGCGATGAGACGGCCAAAAACGTGCAGTATGCGCTTGATATGCTGGCCGCTAATCTGGCCAAGGTAAACGTCCCTGCCGCGACAGCAGCGGACAACGGAAGCTTTTTGCGCGTCGTGAACGGAGCGTGGGCGGCTGCGCAGCTGACTGACGTATCGGAGGTGGGAGCATGACGGATCAGGTGCTGATGCCCGGCGCGGACTATCTGGCAATCTGCAATGCCGTCAGGGCACTGACCGGCGGCACGACGGCGCTGAAGTCCGGGGACATTGCCGGGGCGCTGGCGGGCGTCAAAAGGCTAACCGTGCAGACCGGGACGGTGACGCCGACGGCGGACACGCCTACGCTTGCGGTCGCAACCGACGGGAAGCCGCGTCTGCTTTGGATTTCCACGGACGACCACGGCGCGCTTACCGGGTCTCTGCTGGCGGTCACGTCCGTTGCAGTCGTTCCGGTCGACGGCGTGGCGCGCAACACGATGGTCAACGTCGTGCAGCCCAGCGGCGCGGAGGCTGGCTTTGTCTCGGGCGCCAATGTGGAGCAGAACGGCGTCACGATGGAATTTTCGTCAAACCGTGTATTCGTTGGCGGCCGAACGTACAACTGGACGGCGTACTTCTGGGAGGAAAATGCGTGAGATTTTACAAACAGATCACAGATGGATATATCACGGCAATCGGGACGGGCAGAACCGGCGGCGAGACGATCACACAGGAGGAATACGCCGCGATCGTTTCCGCAATGGCGGCGAGGCCGACGCCGGAGGACGGGCACTGCTACCTGCTGACCGACCGGCTGACGTGGGAATCGGCAGAGCTTGAGCGAAGCGGCGTCTACACGCGCGCGGAGCTTGAGGAAATGAGTAACGCGGAGCTGGAAACCATTCTTTGGCAGTACGGTATTACTTCTAACATGACAAAAGCAAACCTGATCCGGCTGATTCTTTCGGCACAGGGAGGGGATGCACTTGTCTGAAGCAATTGCAGTGGCCGTGATCGGCGGCGTGTTCGCAATTTTATGCGCGGTCGTGACGGGCTTGATCTCAAGCGCCACGACGAGCCGAAAGACGAACACGGCACTGAAGATCAGTCAGGCCGTGACCGACGCGAAGATCGAGGAGCTGACGCGCGAGGTGCACGAGCACAACGGATTTGCCCGGCGAATGCCGGTTGTGGAGGAGCAAATCAAGGTTATCAATCATCGGATCGCCGATCTTGAGCAATCTGAGAGAAACGGACAGGCGCAGAGCGCCGGAAAGGAAGGGACAGCATGAGAAACTGGAAGAAATGGGCGAAAGCGGCCGCGATTCGCGCGGTCAAGACCGTCGCACAGACGGCGGTCGGCGTGATTGGCGCAAGTGCGCTGATTTCGGAGGTCAGCTGGCTGACGGTGGTGTCTGCCGCCGGTCTGGCCGGTGTCGTCAGCATTCTGACGAGCATTGCCGGGCTGCCGGAGGAAAACGCCAAATGAGGACAAGCGAGGCATGCATTGCATTTATTAAACACACCGAGGGCTTCTTGAGCAAGCCTGTATGGGATTATGCGCAGTATTCCGTCGGTTATGGTACACGGTGCGAGCGTGGAGAATACCCAAATGGCATCACAGAGCGCGAAGCAGACCAACTGCTGAGAGCTGCGCTGCGAACATTTGAGGCCGGTATTGATGCGCTTGGCCAAAACTACAGGCAGCAGCAGTTTGACGCGCTTGTCAGCTTTAGTTACAACGTCGGTCTGGGATGGACGCGCAATCCGGAGTATCGTATTTACAAGCTGGCACATGGAGCGGACTACGCAGACGCGGAGGTCAAGGACATCTTCGCGAGCTGGAACAAGGCCGGAGGTGTTGCGCTCGCCGGTCTGACGCGTCGCAGAGCCGACGAGGCGCGGATGTGGCTTTACGGAGAAAATTCCGTGCAGGAAGAGGTTGGAACCGGCATGACAGAGCGACAGCTCCGAGAGAAAATTGTCGATGTAATGCGCCAATGGGTTGGCTGCAAGCAGGGAGACAAACTCCACCGGAGCATCATTGACACGTACAACAGTATTCGGCCGCTTCCGGTCGGCTATCGGCTGAGCTACACGGAGCCTTGGTGTGCAGCGACGGTGTCGGCAGCCGGGAAGATCGCCGGAATGCAGGAAATTGTGTTCCCGCACATGAACTGCGGGACGATGGTCGAGCTTTACAAAAAGCACGGCCGATGGGTCGAGGACGACGCACACATTCCGTCGCCGGGTGATCTGGTGATCTACTACTGGGGCGACGGCGGTGTCGGAGACTGCAAGGCACACGCATCCCACGTCGGCATGGTGGAGACCTGTGACGGCTCGCAGTTCACGGTGATCGAGGGAAACATGGGCAGCGGGCACGTCTGCGGCCGCAGGACGATGCAGGTCAACGGACGGTATATCCGTGGCTTTTGCTGCCCGGACTACGCGTCCATGGCAACGCCGGAGGAAAAGGAGGAAGAAGAAATGACAAGATACCACACCTTTGACGAGGTTCCGGACTGGGCGAAGCCCGAAATCAAGGAGCTGATGGACGCCGGGGCGCTGCGCGGCGACGAGAAGGGCGACCTGAATCTTTCGGACGACCTGATGCGCGCGATCATCATCAACAAGCGCTACACGGAATCCCGTGGCTGCTGCAAGGGCATGTAAAGTGTGCCCGCAGGCAAGAATTCCACGGGATATTGACGCGCTGACGAAACCGGAGCTGCTGGCGGCGATCGCAAGCGCCGGGGTCGGCCGCGAGAATGAAAGGATCGCGCAGCTCTATTATGTCGATCGTCTGCCGCAGGTGGACGTAGCGGCGGAAATGCTGCTCGGCAGGGCAACAATTCAACGGCGTCTTCCGATGATCAAAAACAAAATGGAGCTTGCCGCGAAGCACTTGAAGCAATAAAAATAGCCACCCTTCGGGGTGGCTATTTTTTATGCCCAAATGAAGCAGAAGTGATGCACAGGTGAGGCACATAAAGATGCAGAATGCGGTATGATTGATACGGTGATAGCGTTATGAGGTTTGTATATTACAACCCAAATCCGAGCGGAAAGAATGCCGGTGACTGCACCGTTCGGGCAATTGCAAAGGCGACCGGGATGAGCTGGCAGGAGGCATATCTCGCACTGACAATACAGGGCTATTTGGACGGCGACATGCCGAGCGCAAACGCCGTTTGGGGCGCGTATCTTCGCAAGCTGGGCTACACGCGTCATATAGTGCCGGACACATGCCCAGACTGCTATACGGTGGAGGACTTCGCGCGAGATCACCCGAGCGGCGTGTATATCTTGGCACTCTCCGGGCACGTTGTGTGCTTGCGGGACGGCGTGCTTTATGATTCGTGGCAATCACAGCACGAAACTGTGCTGTACTACTGGACAAAAGAAAGGAATGATCGTTAATGGCATATCCCTACTACGGAAATTCTTACTATCCTGCGCCGATGCAGGACAACTTGATGCAGATGCGGCAGCAGTATCAACCGCAGCAGATGCAGCCGCTTACGCAGCCGCCGCAAAACCCGATTGCGCAGGGCGGCGTGCAATGGGTCAGCGGAGAGCAGGAGGCGCGAAGCTGGATGATTGCGCCGAACGCCGCCGTTGCCCTATGGGACAGCACCGCGCCGACAGTATACCTCAAGCAGGCCGATGCAAGCGGCAAGCCGACGCTCAAAATTTACGACCTCGTGGAACGCGCAGAAAACGCGCCAGATCGCGCGAATGCAAAGCCGGTAGAATTTGTCACGCGCAAAGAATTTGACGCACTGGCGGCGATTGTGGGCGAAATAAAGGAGCATAAAAAGAGGATGGTAGAGGAGGATGACGATGAGTAACCCGTTTATGGCCGCGTTGGGCGGCACCCAAAATGACGGCGGCTTTGGCAAAATGGTGCAAGCGTTCCAGCAGTTCCGCGCATCATTCCGTGGCGATCCGAAAGCGGAGGTCGAAAAGTTGCTGCAATCTGGGCAAATGAGCCAACAGCAGTTAAACCAGCTGCAAGCGCTCGCGCAGCAGTTCCAAGGACTGATGCAGTAATTCGGAAAACCCGAACAACTGAATAATCAATATCGTGGCCACGATTGCGATAAATATCAAAATAACAAGGGAGCGTATTTCTTATGGCACTTACGGACAGCGGCGGCCTTGTACCTACCATGCCGGTACAGCCCGCAAACAACTACAGCGGAGGCATGGGAATGTGGGGGCAGGACTGGATTTGGATCATCGTCCTGTTCCTGTTCGGCTGGGGACGCAACGGCTTTGGCAACGGCAGCGGCGTGACGGATGGCTATGTGCTTGCCTCTGATTTCTCTAACATCGAGCGGAAGATTGACGGAGTGAACAGCGGCGTTTGCGATGGCTTCTACGCCATGAATACCGGGATGCTCAACGGCTTTGCCGGTGTGACGCAGGCGGTTACAAGCGGCTTTTCTCAGGCGGAGCTTGCCCGCTGCAACCAGCAGGCGGCGCTTATGCAGCAGCTGAATGCAATGCAGATGCAGTCGGCGAACTGCTGCTGCGAGAATCGCGCTGCGATTGCACAGGTGCGCTACGACATGGCGGCACAGGCTTGCGACACCAGAAATACCGTTACTACGGCGACCCGCGACATCATTGACAACCAGAACCAGAACTCCCGCGCGATCCTCGATTTCCTGACGCAGAGCAAGCTGCAGGATTTGCAGAGCGCGAATCAGGAGCTGCGTCTGCAGGCATCTCAGGCCGCGCAGAACAACTATCTGATCTCGCAGCTTCGCCCGACGCCGATCCCTGCATACCAGTCCTGCAACCCGTGGGCTGGCGGCACGTATACCGGCTGCTGCAGCTGCTGACAACGGAATAGCATCAACTTGTCGGTGATTCCGACATGTTCGGCTCCGCGCCGATTGTGACGACCAACGCGGCGGGGCTATCGCTCCGCCGTATTTTAACATGGTCGATTTCGACCACTTTAGAAAGGAAATGATTTTATGGCAGAATTAACAAATCCCGGAATCGTTGAGGTTGCAGCGGGACAAAGCGTTCCGCTTGTGACATCTGCGGCAAGCAGCAAGCCGTGCATCGTGCACCGTGCCGGGGCTGGCATTGTGACGTTGCGCGGGTTGACAAACCAGTGCAAGGCGCGTTTTCGCGTGGGCTTCGGCGCGAATATTGCGGTTCCGACCGGCGGCACGGTTGAGGCTATTACTGCTTCGATTGCCGTAAACGGTGAGCCGCTTTCCAGCGCGACTGCAACTGTTACGCCCGCTGCGGTAGAAAACTTTTTCAATATCTACGTTAATGCCATCGTTGAGGTGCCGCGCGGCTGCTGCCTCACGGTAGCGGCAGAGAACACCAGCCGACAGGCAATCAGCGTAGCAAATGCCAACCTTACGGTTGACCGAATTTCTTGAAAGGAGTATAGCAATGAGCAAGAAATCAATGTATGACCTTCGCGACATGCTCTGCGAGGAGCTTGACGAGATTGCGCGCAAGGGAGAGCTCGGCACGGGCGATCTTGAAATTGTGCATAAGCTGACGGATACCATCAAAAACATTGACAAAATTGAGGCGCTTGAGGAGGGTGACTACTCCGGCAGATACTCTCGCGGCGGCGACTGGGATGCAAATATGCGCGGTACCTACGGCCGTGGCAGCTCCTATGCGCGCAGGGGAACGCATTATGTGCGCGGTCATTATAGTCGCGCAGACGCTACTGAGAATCTTCGCAGCCAAATAAGCGACCTGATGCGTGAGACGGACGATGATCGCGTGAAAGAGGCGCTCCGTCGCGCCATCAGCGCAATGGAGGAATAAGGGGGCGGCACCCCATGCTCAACGACAAAGAGATTGCGCTATGGATATCGCGCCTTGAAACAGAGGATTCGAGCTGGGCGAACTATGAGAAGCTGGCCGCGCTGTACACCATCAAGGCACATCAAAACGGCGCGGTGAATATGCCGCAGATCGCGGAGTATTCGGCTGCTTCTGCGCCAGTAGCTGTGCGCGCTGAAACAGTGGGGGATTACGGAGATAGCGATTTTTTGCAAACTGTTGCTGCTTGCAGCTCGGCAAAAGCGTGGAGTATTATGGACGAGCTAATGAGTACGCTGCAAGTCGTAAATCCAAGGGCGTATAACTCCGTAATGCGTAAGCTTGGTGGATGATGCAATTGCCCGTTACGGATATGAAATGTCCTTAAAAAATCGCGTTCCTGTTTCACCCCTGTTTCACCCTTTTGAGCTATAAACCATTGAAAATACTTGATTTTATTTTGAATGGGGTTCAAGAGGCCGCTGGTTCGAATCCAGTCACTCGGACCAATTTAAAATCGTGGAAAGCCTTGAAAACACTACGTTTTCAAGGCTTTTTCGTTTTCTCGGCGAGGCGGCAAAAGTGGCGTAAAATTGTGAAAAATAGTGTTCTGTTTCACCCACTGTTTCACCCTTAAAATAACCTAGTTATATAGCATCCGTGATTTTGCGTAAATCGTCAACATTTACGTCCTGATAATAGCGCAGCATTTCGGGGCTGGCATGCCCGATCAGCTCCTGCTTATCTTTATCTGCGCCGTTTACGCGCTTCATCAATGTTGCGAATGTATGGCGACAACTATGCGGTGTGTATTTATGCCGTGAGTTGTCAACCGGATTTTCGATGCCGATTGCTTCAAGTGTGGGGTAAAATGCCTGATCGCGGAATTTGTCGATTCGGAACGCACGGCCATCCTCCCGGTTGTAAAACAGAGCGCCGGAGGTACGACCGGCCGCAAGCTCGTCAATGATCGGCTGTATCTTCGGACTGATTGTGACGAGACGGTTTTTCCCGGCCTCGGTTTTTGCACCGCCGACCAGCGTCTTATTTTGCGCATTGTAGTCGCCTATTTCGAGTGCCAGCAATTCAGACGGGCGGAAGCCCAAATAACACATGGCATAGATATAATTTGCGTAGGGAACGACATTAACGGCTCTGCGTATCCTTTCTAGCTGCTCTGCGTTAAATCCTTCGCGGGAAACACTGCCGGGAGCCGTGATTACAAGGTACTCGGCCAGATTCAGCGTGGCCATCCCTCGCGGGATAGCGTATTTGTACATAAGCCCGCATAGCGCTTTCATGTTCTCCCTTGTTCGCTTTCCGTGCGGACATTCGTCAATACATTCCTGCAAGTCGTCAATTTCAATTTCTGCAAGACGGAAGAACTCTATTTCGCGGAAGTATTTCATGGCGGCCTTATAGCAATTCATTGTGTCTTTCCCGGCTCTGTGGGTAGGGAGCCATTGCTCGTAGATAGCGCGGAACGTCGGGTTTTTCTCGCGCTCTTTTTTGCTGAACAGCGTCGGCAAGCTTTCCAGCGCTTCTTTTTTCGTGCGGAAGCCTTTTTTTCGGGCGATTACGCGCTTTTTCTCATCTCCCTCTATGCGATAGCCTTTTGTTATCTCGGCCGTCCACGTGTTGCCATCGCGGTATACACTTCCGGTGCTGTTCCCGCGTTTGGTGTTTTTGCGCGCATTTTTTGCCTGCTGTTTTTTTCCGCACCAGCAGCAGTACGGGGCAGCATCGGGGATTCCTTTGCCGCATTTGATGCATTCCATATTTATGACCGTTCCTTTCCGCTACGAATAACCTACAATTTGTAATCGCCAAAGAGTTAGCAAAAACGGGTAGCCTGTTACGGCTACCCGTTTTTTATGACCTGAACCAGCCGACGCCCGGTCGGATCACGTCGAGCAGCAGCACCGCGATAATCAGCGCAAACAATACAAGGCTCAGAATCACGGCAAATCGCAGCCACCTTGTTTTGACCGCAAGCGCGCGGTTGTAATGCGCGACCATCTCCACATGATGCGCCTTCATCAGCTCGATCTGCTCCCGGCATTCCGCATGCTCGTCTCCGGGCTTGCCGTCGCCGAAGCGGCATCCGACCGCGTTGGCCACATCAAAAAGCGTTTGCGCCGCAGGGCTTGTACACGGGTCATTTCGGAGCATCCGATCAACGGTTGTCTTTGATACATTTGCTGCATCTGCAATTTGCTGATTTGTCATGCCGGTTGCACTCTTTTGTGCAACAATACCAAAAATAATATCCTGTACCTTCGCTTTAATCACTCCCTTTTGTGCAGTGTTTTTTATGACTACTGCGGTAGTCATATTTGACTACCGGGAAACCAGATATGACTATTGCGCATCACGGCCGCAGGTGGTAGGCTAAATGTGCGACCGGAGCCATGCGAATAGCGCATCATTTTCGCGAGGCCACGAAAATAATAATTCTTTAGGAGGACATGCTATGCAGAATGTGAACATTGTTGCCGTGGGGGAAAAGGTTAAAATCTTCATTGATGGTGTGCAGCTCAATGGCTTGCACAGCTTTTCGTTGGACTACGTTGAGGGCAGCCCGCTGCTGTTCTCCTGCGTCGCGGATATTGGAAAGCCAGAAAAGCAGCGGGAGCGGGTGCTGCATTAAGATCAATTCTTTTTGAAAAGAGTGCCGCAGTTAAAGCAAACGGTACGGTCTGCGTTTTGGCTCTCTCCGCAATGTGGGCAGACGATAAAGCCGGGGGAGCTTTGGCGCGGGGCAGCGGAAATGGTTGCGTAGGTCTTCTTCTGCTCCTGTTTTGGCTGCTGCGGCATATTTCACTCGATACACGGTTGACAGTTGCCCATGTATTCAATTATCCTTTCATTTTGCCTCCTCCTATTTCAAAATTCTAATATTGTTCAAGAACGGTTCGATGTCTGAAATCTCAAATTCCGGGAGAGAATCCTCTTCATCATTATTATCGCCCGATGTGTTATCTTCATCTGACATGAGAATGTTAACATGCGGAACGCCATCTTTGGGATGAATATATATATGCAAAATAGATTGCCTGTAATAATCTATAGACACATAAAGAAGATAATTCTTACCCAAAAGACCAGCGTCTATCGTTTTACAAAATTCTTCCACGCCAGCAGGTGTGTAATTATGCGATACGTCAAAGTTTGCCATTATGAAGATGGAATCATCGGCGTCACTCACTGATACAGAGCTTAGCCCGTCGTATTTGTATTGCACATCGAGCAAATTGTCCATATCCCATATATCGGGAGTTCTGTATATCTCTCCTGTTGGAGCAATACCGATATATACCGCGATAATATCGCGTTGCTCTGATATGTAGGCATCGTCTTTCAATGTTGTTGCGGTTGTCAGGGAGCTTATAGCGTACGAGACATTGTATTCGGGCGTTCCAAAATCATAGTTGGAAAAATCACCGACTCGATCTTTAACTTCTTCAATTTCTTTGTCAAAATCGTCCGAGCTTATTTTGTAAGTTAGATATTGGTCGGATAGTTCCACTGCACGTTTCGCTGCGTTTTTGACATGCTGCTGTTCGACGTGTTTAACTTGGTACACTTTCCCGCCTGCTGTGGCACATCCAACCAGCAGGGCAGTAATTGCAAATAATGCAACAACTGTAATAATTCGTTTAATAATACCATCCCCCTTATTTTTAGTACAGGCCAAGCCTATTTATATTTTATCATGCAAAAATTTAAATGCAAAGAGGAATAGTTTACAATATTTGCAGTCACGATTTGTGACAAATGCACGAAAGGGGTAACAGAAAATGGAAGAATTGAAGGAAAATTTGATTCAGCAGGTCATCGAGGCGCTGAAAAAGGCAACGCCGGAGCAAATCTACATCGTACTTAAAATTATTCGCTGCACCACGTAAAGGGAAACCCCGAGGCTTAATCGCCTCGGGGTTCTTTTTCTGCTGTGGATAACTTGTTTACAAATTCCTCGATTGCATCCCAGCCATCGGGCGGCACTTGCAACAATGCGCTGATAAACCGCTTTTGGAAGCTATCGTCTGCATCATTCATCAACGCTGCGACCATCGTAGTCAGCTCTTGGTTCAAGCTGCGGCTTACATAGACATCATCGCCCTCTCCGGTTTCGAGCCAAAGCCTTGATACGCCAAATTTCTGGCAGATATCAGCAATCGTGCGGTCGCTTGGTTCGCGCTGGCCGTTGTAAAGCTGCGCGGCAAACGCCGGTGTGATATTGAGTGCCCGCGCGAACGCTGACTTATTGCCACGGCAGTTTTCGTCAACGACCCTTGCAATCCGTTTTGAGATTTGCGACATTGCATCACCTCCTCGATATTAGTATAACACACGCGAACACAAAAGGCAAGATAAAAATTTATGCTGAGCTTAAATTTTTTTATTAAAAGGGCTTGACATTTATGCTGAGCTATAGTATAATTTAAGCACAGCATAAAGAAAACAACCCAACAAATCAACAGGAGGAACTTGAAATGAAAGTTAAGGTAAAAGTTTACAGCGGGAGCAAGTACAACCCCGGCAGCGAGAAGACCGCAGAGGGCACGTACAATATCACGTCGTACGAAGTCAGGGAAATCCCCGACGAGGAAATTTACGCAATGGGGTTTAACGAAACCGACCCTTGCGGCGAGTACCTGATCTTGACTTTCCCGAACAGGGAGACAGCCACATTCCGCAACAGCATGTGCGATATGTTTAGGCTGTAAATGCTAATCAACCACCGTGGGCGGGGCAACCCGCCCGCCGAAGGAGGAGACAAGCGAACATGAAAAGAATCAAGAACCCTAGCGTAGGCCAATTGGTTCAAGTCCCGGTGATTGAGTTTGCCCCGCAGCGGCGCGGCTGGAACGGCTGGCTTTTCCGAGTGGGCGTAATTGAGAAGCTGTACATTTCAAAGAGCGGCAGAAAATGCGCAAAGGTGCGCTATTGCACCAAACGCGCCGGGCGGTATCAGCTTCTTCCTTGCACTGAGTATTCCAAAGGCTTCGTTATCGAAGATGTGTTCCAGTGGGACAATCTGGCACTTGTGCAAAGCACTTATTCTGAGTTAAAGGCGGCAGAGGACAGCGGCGAGCCTGTTTGTTGGGACGAAGATACCGCGTTTCTGCTTCAGAACGGATACATCCATTAAGCCGAAACGGTCTGAAAAGGCCGTCTGCCGGGAATGACCGCCCGGCACTGATGATGGCAGGTCAAAGAACGACTGCTGCCCGAAGAATTTGAAACCGCCGCCCGCGCTGCGAACACGGACGACGGCTCCACCGGAATTTGTTTGCCAGAACACATTGCAACCCGTGAGCGCCCGATTTCACGCGACATCCACATTGCCTCGGGAGGCGCGATCCATCGTTGCCTCAAGTGCTTCTGAGGCAGCGCCCAAAGATACGTGTTCGTAGCACGCTTCTTTGTGTGCCGCTCACTTTAGCAGTTCCGGTTCTGCTCCTTGCCCTAACGCATCGCGCCGTTTCTTTGGTCTGGAACTGGCAAGTTCAAAAGTTTGGTCAATGCGACCACCCCCTTAAAAATGCCTCATAGGGCTACAGACATAATATCAGATTTTAGGGCAGCAGTCAACATTTTTAACCGAAAGGAGGAATACAATGCCCGAAAAATGGACGGGGCGGCTCATCGGGCGGATGCACAACGAGCGAATCACCTATGAGCAGCTGGCAAACGAAATGGGCGTGAACAAGGCGTATATTTCCATGATTTTGAACGGAAAGCGCAAGCCGTCCAATATCCAGAAGCGAATGGAGGCCGCGTTGGAAGCAATCATCAAGCGCGATCGAAACGGATCAAGCTAAAGAAAACAACCACGGGGAGGTGAGAACTTGAGCTATTTTGAAATGAAAGAATTGCTCGAAAGGCAGTTGCAGCGGCTTGCAGATCGCTCTAAAAGAGCGGATGACGTTACACTTGCTCTACTGTCCGAGCAAATGGTGAATGTTGGGAAGTTTCTGATTTCCATCACTGACGAATCGGAAAAGGAGGTGATCTGAATGTCGGAAGAAAAGAAGCAACAGGTCGAGCGTATCGTTCCGTCTGTTGACGCGCTCGATGTCAACAAGCGCGAGGCGGTTCTTGCGTATATGCAGGGCATGGCCGCTGGCGCGAGAATGGCCGAGGCCGTCAAGCAAAAGGAGGAGTAAATGAAAAGAGCAGTGTTCGCTGTGCTGGCCGTGGTCTTGCTGCTTTCCATTTCCGCATGCAGCAGCAAAATCACCTCCGGCGAGGTCGTCAAGAAGAGCTTCACCCCGGCGCATAACGAAGTTCGGTTTATTCCGATTGTTGTTTCAAACGGAAAAAGCGTTATGACGACCATCGTTCCGTATCTCTATCGTTATTCGGACCGCTGGGAAATTACAATTTCGGCATGGGACGAGAAAGAAAAAAAGATGCAGACCGCGACGTATCGCGTCAACGAAGGCGTGTACGAGTCGGTCGAGATCGGCGCTGAATTTGTTTATGACAAGGATATGAAGCCAATCGAGCCAGAATATACGCGAGAAAGGCAGTAAAATGGAGGAGAAAAAAGGAGAAATTATGAATTACATCAATAATCCATCGGAAATGTGCTGCTGCTCATTTGCCAGCGGTGAAGGTATTCGCGTGGAGCGGAAAACAATGCTTGTAGATGTGGCAACTAACAAGCCGTGTAATTTCACTGAGCTTGCGCTCGGGCATAGATACGACTGCGTTGAGCGCTGGGTGCTGATAAAGAACTACACGCTTATCGCGGAATACCCAACTGAAGATGAAGCGCGAGCCGCGTACAATGATCTGATCGCCGAAATTGCGGAAAAGAACACCGTGTTTTCGGTGACGGGAGGCAAACGATGCTCGATGAGTTAAAGGAGATGGATGCGGCGTTTATCACGCCGCAAGTCGCGGCACGCTACATCCACTGTGACCCGCATTGGCTGCGTCTGATGGCGCGGCAGAGGCCGGAGCAATTGGGTTTCCCGGTCTGCTGCATCGGCACCCGTGTACGGATTCCCCGCATCCCATTTATCAAGTTTTTAGGAGGTTAACATCATGGACAACACACAGATTATCCCGGTCGGCAAGCGCATCGACCACGTTTTCGTGGACGAGGCGAGTGAATTTCGGGAATTCGCATCCCGCACGGACATGCGCCGGATCAGGGAGGCAGAGTGCGCACAGGAGGAGTTGAGAGAGCGCAACCGGAAGCGCCAGCAGGTGCAGCAGGAGCGGAAACGCGTCTCCCGCAATTGTGCGCTGCTTTTTCTCGGAATGGTGGCAACTTGCTGCGGCATCTGCGCTACGCTTGTATGCCGAGTTACAAGCCCTATTTTTGCAACGTTCCCGGCCTCGCTGGCTTTCCTGGCACTTTGGGCGGGGGTGAGAGCGAGATGAGTGACCCGGTTGCCACCTCTCGGGCGTTTGGGCGAGGAGTAATGGCCGTCCGCGAAGCGCGAGGCATATCTCTTCTGGCGCTAAGCGAAGAATGCGGCCTAGCGGCATCCACACTATCGCACATCGAATACGAGAAGGGCGGCGTAACGCTTACCACAGCGATTATTATTTCCCAGAAGCTTGGTGTTAGCGTTGATAAGCTGATCGAGATCGGCGAGAAAACGCCGCCGAAAAAAAGACGCGCCCGCCGGTGAGGCAACACCGACGAGCGCAAGGAACTAAACACATGGGTAGTATATCATGCCGAAGCGCAGATTGCAACCAGAGAAAGGAAGAAAAAATGGCTAGTCTTTATGAAATCGACCAAAATATCCTCTCTTGCGTCGACCCGGAAACCGGAGAAATCATCGACGTAGAGCAGCTGCAACAGCTGATGATGGACAAACAGGCGAAGATTGAGGGCATCGCTCTTTGGGTGAAAAATCTGGAAAGCGATGCAGCTGCGTTTGCCGCAGAAGAAGCCGCATTCGCCGATCGTAAGAAACGCGCTGCCGCAAAGGCTGACGCGTTAAAGAAATACTTAACATTCGCGTTAAACGGAGAGAAGTTTGCAACGATGCGGTGCGCGGTCAGTTTTCGCCGGTCAACGTCTGTACATGTGGACGATGTGGCTTTGCTGCCGGAGGGCTTGCTCCGAGTGAAGACAACGACGGAGCCGGACAAAACCGCCATCAAGGCAGCGCTCAAGTCCGGGCAGGATGTCGCGGGATGCTCCCTCGTGGAGAATCTCAGCGTATCTATCAAGTAAGGAGGCGGCGATATGGGTATCCCTTGCCTCATCTTAGGAGAATCCGGCAGCGGGAAGTCTGCAAGCCTGCGAAACTTTGAACCGGCAGACGTGAGCATCTTTAACGTTGCCGCAAAACCCTTGCCATTCCGCAAAAAGCTTCCGTCGCGGGCGACCTCGGATTACAGTGCTATCATGCAGGGTATTTCACAAAGCCAGAAAAAGGTATTCGTGATCGATGATAGCCAATATCTTTTATGCTTCGAGAGCTTCGCAAAGGCCAAAGAAACAGGTTACGGCAAGTATACAGACATGGCGCTGCATTTTTACAATCTGGTGCAGTTTGTGATCCGGCAAACGCCGCCAGACGTAATCGTGTACTTTTTGCACCACACCGACACCGATGCAAACACCGGCAAAATCAAGGCTAAAACGGTGGGGAAGATGCTCGACAATCAACTTACCCTCGAAGGGCTGTTTGCGATTGTGCTGATGTGCTACACCGATGGGAAAAAGCACGTGTTTATCACGCAGTCCGACGGGCTTACTACAGCAAAAAGCCCAATGGATATGTTTCCTTCGGAAATCGACAACGATCTTAAGGCCGTGGATACGGCAATCCGTGAATATTACAATTTGAAAGGAAATGAACAAAATGATTAGAAAACCGAACAATTGGGATAGTGTGCAGGTATTCAGCGACCGCCCCAAGCTCCCGCTGGGCGCTTACATCTGCACGATTAAAAAGGCCGTAATCCAGAATAACGGCTACGGGGATCAGCTTTGCATCCTGTTTGACATTTCTGCCGGTGAATTTGCTGGCTATTATGCCGATGACTACAAAGCCAATCAGCGCGAGGACAAAAAGTGGCGCGGCGTTTTGCGGCAGTTTCTCCCAAAGGATGACGGGAGCGACAAGGACGAATGGACAAAATCCAGTCTCAAAGGGCTGATCACATCCATTGAAAATTCCAATCGTGGCTATGTTTGGAATTGGGACGAAACCACGCTTGCAGGGAAAGAAGTCGGAATCGTATTTCGAAACGAAGAATGGGAATACAATGGAAAGACCGGCTGGGCGGTGCGCCCCTTCCGCGCGACCAGTGTGAGCAGCATTGACGATTGCACGTATATTCTGCCAAAGGATAAGCCCCTGAAGGACAAGAACACCGACAGCTTCGGCGGCTACACTTCACCGGTGTCTACGTCTGGTAATCAGTACTCTGCCCCGGCGTCCGACTTCTCGGCGCTGGAAGACGACGATTCGCAGTTCCCGTTTTAAGCCAAAAAATCAATCTTTTCCGAGAAAGATTGATCGTGTACTTGCAACCTTTTCGGTGGGAGGTTAAACCGCCAAAACAAAAAAGGAGCGTGGCGCATGGGTAAAAGCAAATACGGCAGCCGCAAGGTGACGGTTGACGGCATCACGTTTGACAGCAAGAAAGAAGCCGTCCGGTATCAACAGTTGAAGTTGCTGGAACGCGCCGGGAAAATATCTGATCTGCGGCTGCAAGTGAAATATGTCCTGATTCCTGCACAATACGAGCATCCGCACAGTATGACAAAAGCCGGCCGTGGAAAGTGCCTAGAACGTGAGTGCAGTTATGTTGCGGATTTTGTTTACAACGTCCCGCTGATTGACGGGCAGAAGCCATGGATTCCGATCGTTGAAGATACAAAGGGATTTAAGACGGAAGCCTACAAGATCAAGCGGAAATTAATGTTACATATTCACGGCATCAGAATCAAGGAAGTATAGGAGGATAAATAGTGACACAGTGTGAAAAAATCCTCCGTCATATGGAGGACTACGGAAGTATCAGCAGTTTGGAAGCGGTCAACGAATACGGAATCATGCGGCTTGCATCCCGTATCTCCGACTTAAAGCGCATGGGTGTCCCGATCAGCAAGGAAACCGTGAAGGGCAAAAACCGCTACGGAGAGGCTACCAGCTACGCGCGGTATTCGCTGGATTCGGGAGGTGGCGCCCAGTGCCAAACCGAATCTTAAAAGAATCCATATGCACCAGCGACAGCATTGACAGCTTGGGCTGGTTTGACGAAGTCCTGTTTTACCGATTGATTGTAAATTGCGATGATTACGGCCGCTTTGATGGGCGACCGGCGATTATCAAAAACCGTCTTTTCCCGTTAAAGGAAAATCTGACAGCCAAAACCGTTGCTAGGGCGATCGAGAAGCTGGCGAGTGCAGGCTTGGTAACTCTGTATGTGTTTGAGGGTAAGCCGTACCTGTACCTACCAACATGGAACCACCACCAGAGCGTGAGGGCGAAGTTCAGTAAATATCCTGCGCCTGAGGACGGATGTGAACGCATGAAATCATCTGCAAGCAATTGCAATCAAATGAATGCAAATGTTCCCGTATTCGAATGCGATATTCGAGAATCGATATTCGAGAATCGAGAATCGAATGTAGGCGCGGAGCCGGAACCCGCCTCCGCGCCGCCGGTTGCAGAGCTGCCGCTGAACGACGGTTCTCTGTTCCGGGTCTATGCGCCGGACGCCTCCAAGTGGTCAACGCTATACCCGGCCGTCAATGTTTTGCAGGAGCTGCGGAAAATGACCGGTTGGCTTGACGCCAATCCGAAACGGCGCAAGACGAAGGCCGGAATCAGGTCGTTCATAACGAGCTGGCTTGCAAGGGAGCAGGATCGCGGCGGCGCCGCTCCTGCCCGAACGGCATATCGAAGCAAGAACGAAGAGCGAAACGCGCAGTTCCAGCAGCACGACGGAAGCCTGTCTCCGTTGGAGCTGGAAGCCATACAAAAGGCGCTGCGGGACGGCGCGCCGGATGAATAATAACATAACAGGAGGTAACATAATGAAAATCGGCGATGTGATCTATACCAACAGAACCCGCCTCGGCTTGTCTCAGAACGAGCTTGCAAAGCGCGCCAAGACATCCGACACCTACATCAACATGCTGGAGACCGGAACGCACAGCAACCCGACACTCGGAATGATCCTGCGCCTGTCTGCCGCGCTCGGAATCCCGCCATATCTGTTTCTCGGTGACGCGGGCACACGCGGCGAAGAAATCAGCCTTTCCGAAGCGATTCAGGTCATCATTGACCACAATGCGCAGATTCCCGCAATGCACGCGCTCACGGAGAGCCTTGCCGCAACGGTCGCGCAGTATAAGATCAGGGAATGGAGACGTGAGACAGGTGAAATACGCTGATCGTGTTGTCGCCGCACGGCAGAAATACCTCGACATCGGTTCACAGTTCGGCGCGCAGCGTATGGCAGACCTTGTATCAATCGCGCTGAACGATCCGGCCGTTATGGGTAAAAACGCGCTCGGCGCGGAGCGGCTCGGCCGCGTGTTCGAGCGCGTGAAGGAGCTGGAGGCGACGTTTGACCGCGCATTCTGCCCAAACGCGGAGCAGGACTATTGGCAGGACGTGCTTGACCGCAAGCTGCATGAGATATTCCCGGACGAATACGGCTTCGCACCGTTCCCGGAACGCTACCCGTTTATTAAAGAAGTAAAGTACTGAAAGAAGGACAAGGAGGAAATTAACATGGAAAACAAGTATTACATCATCCGAGGCGACCGGAGCGGCGTGTTCTTCGGTCAGATCGCCGGTCGGAACGGACAGGAGGTCGAGCTGCGGAATGCGCGGAAGCTGTGGTATTGGGATGGCGCTTGCTCGGTGGAGCAACTGGCGGTGGACGGCGTGGCGAAACCGCGTGACTGCAAATTTACCGTAGTTGTGCCGGAAATAGTTGTCACGGACGCAATTCAGATCTTGCTGTGCTCGGATAAGGCGGCGAAGATTCTGGGCGAGGTAAAGGCATGGAAGCGATGAAAACGGAATCGGATCGGTTCGCCGAGACAGCGAACGGCTGCGGCTCCGGCTACGGCAACGGCTACGGCTCCGGCTCCGGCTCCGGCTACGGCTCCGGCTCCGGCTACGGCTACGGCGACGGCTACGGCTACGGCTACGGCTACGGCGACGGCGACGGCAATGGGATTGTGTCCTTTTGCGGCCAAAAGGTATACCGAATTGACGACGTTCCAACGCTCATTGACCATGTACATGGGAACGTTGCCAGGGGGCAAATTCTGCGAGTCGATCTTACGACGGAGGCTTGCTACATCGTCAAGCAGGGAAGTTTTTTTGCCCACGGGAAAACGCTCCGCAAGGCGATGGATGCGCTGCGGGACAAGCTGTTTGAGGATATGCCGGAGGAGGAGAGAATTGCCGAGTTTGTCAAGGCGCACAAGTGGGGCAAGCAATATCCATCGGCAGACTACTACGACTGGCATCACCGGCTGACCGGCTCCTGCGATATGGGGCGGTCGGAATTCGCCAAGCGCCACGGCTACAGGCTCACGGACGACGAGCTGCTGACGGTGGAGGAATTCATCAAGCTCACAGAAAACAGCTATGGCGGCAGCGTGATTCGGAAGCTAAGAGAGGCGTATAAGGAGAAACGGCATGACAAAAGATAAAATTACAACGCCGCTGCCGGAGCCACTAGAAATGGACGGAGGTGGCGAAGATGGCTGATTTTATCGTGGTGCATCAGCTGGGCAAGCCCCGGCTGGTTAATCTGGACTGGGTGGAGGAGATATGGCCAACGGAGAACGGGACGCAGATTTATTTTGCGTTTACTTGCCCTGATGCTACATCACAGGATTTTATAACAACAGATGAAAGCTACGACAAGATCAAACGCATTATGGCCTATCAGCGGGTCGAAAGGGGGTAAATCAGAAAATGAAAATCACACTTGACATCCCGGATGGAATTCTTTGCGGCTTTTTTAACGGCGTGCGAATCACATTCGGCGGCTTGCAGATGGTGTCTTGCGCGCTCGATAGTGACGATATGCGCGACGGAAACACGATCAAGCTGCCGAGACAGGAGAAGAACGAATGGAACGACTGACGAAGTACGACACCAATGGACAGGCAATGATAGACTGCCAGAAGTGCAAAGCGGACTGGACGGGTAAGCATGGTAAGCCGATGGCTGACTGCACTGCACTGTATTGCCGCAATCGTTTGTTAGACCGGCTGGTGAAATATGAGGACACGGGGCTGACGCCGGAGCAGTGCGCGGAATACGGAAAGGCAGACCGCGAGGGGCGTTACATCGTCCTGCGCGACGCAGAGCGGGTAAAACGCTTACGCGAGCTGGCCGAGGCTGACAAGGAAGGGCGCGTGGCCGTGCTTCCGTGTGAAGTCGGCGGCTCGATGCTGGACATGAGCGACATTGAGCATCCGGAGATCATGAAACGGCTCCATTTCGCGGTTGCTTACGATAGCAGCAGAGGGGTCGTATTCTACCAGCCGTACGATATCTTCCGAGCAAATTTCGACGCGGCATATATTCAGCCATTGAGCAAGGAGGCAGCGGCAATGTTGAAGGAGGTACAAAATGGCTGACAGAAAACGGGAAATCCTGAACAAAGCAAAGGTGCAGGGATGGTTGAGCGGGTTTGACTTTTCCGTGCTGATGCAGGAGCTGCTGGTTCCGCCGAATGCCTATGTTATCCCCATTGGGAACTGGGAAAACGCCAATGCGGCGGTGGCGCAGATTCTTGTGCAGCGCATCCGGAGGCATCCGCTGCTTTGGAAATGGTTTTTTATGATCTGAAAGGAGTATTGACAATGGCTAACACAGACTTGAAGCCCTGCCCGTTCTGCAGCTGTGATGTTCGCTTTGACGAGGCATACAGTTATTTCCGCGACACCGTGATTTATTGCGATGGCTGCGACATGGTGTTTACACTGGATGATTGCGAGACAACAGCTCCGGAGATTGCCGAAGCATGGAACAGGAGAGTAGACAATGGATAAATATATTCGTGCCGTAGAAGCGGCAGAAAAAGTCGCGGGAACTTTTAAGGTACCAATAGCAGACCTTGTGGACGTTTTCGCGGAAATCCCTGCTGCCGACGTTGCGCCGGTGGTGCATGGGCGGTGGATTATCGGTGTTGATGATGATGACTTTGATGTAAAATGCTCAAAATGTGAATGGACTGATATCTTTGAAGTCGCCGGAATCGACGCTGTGGAAAGAATCGCTAAAACCATGCATTATTGCCTGAACTGCGGCGCGAAGATGGCCGGAGGTGACAACACTGAACGTTGAGCGCCCGGCTTCCTGCGAAAGCGCGCTGCGTGGGCAGCAGCATCAACCCATCGACTGAAAGGAGATATTAAACTATGCAGTTAGAAGCAGCCGTTGAAATTCAGAAGGCTTACAGCAAGCTCACGTCTGGGCAGGTTCCCTTCACCAAGAAGAATATGTGTGCGATTTTGGTGCCACTTAGAGACAAGTACGGCCTGACGGACAGGCAGGTGTTGGCAGTTGCTCGCAACGAATTGTCCTTGGAAGAAATCATGCTGCTCAGCCAGACTCAGGAGGAGACGAAGCGGCACGGATGATCGGGAGAGGGGCTGCGTGAGTATCTCAAAGCGATAAAAACCATTGAGGACAATTGTGTTCCGGTTGTGCGCTGCAAGGCTTGTAAGTATTACAAGCCGGATGAATACGAATGCGGATGTGATTTCGCTGGTGGGCTGCCGTATGTAAAAGAGAACGACTTTTGTAGTTACGGAAAACGAAAGGACGGTGATGATAATGCGGCTGATTGACGCGGATACGCTCCCAAAACTGTTATATGCCGAATATAAACAAACGATGAAACTGATACGTGAAGGGGAAAAGCACCTTGACACTTTAGCTGAGGGGTTTACGGAGGCCCTCCACATAGCGAAATATATTGCCTCCACCGTGGACGCTGCGCCTGTGACGCGCTGCAAGAATTGCAAGCACAGCTATGAAGACATCGGTGGACGTGTCTGTGCGCATGGTGTCTGTGTTGACTGTTCTGTGCCGGACGACTTCTTTTGTGCGTTGGCGGAACGAAAGGATGTGAACGAAAAATGACGAAACAGACCGTTAATGCGAAAAAGGAAAAAATCCGCACGCCGATTGCAAGGATCATCGTCGGCGGGATTAGCTCGCCGTACTACAGTATCATGTATTACGATTCGTCCGACGGCTTTATGCACATCAAGTTTGGGTCGTATGACCTGAGTATTGTGCGGAAGTGGCTTGCGGAGGAATTTGAGGTGACGGGAGAATGCAACTTCGCTTGCGTCACCCGCTGCCGCGACTGCGCCAATTTCCGCCAGAACGCGAGCGGCGTCTGCTGGTGCGACGAGTACGGCGGCGCAATCACGCCGAACGACCATTGCAGCCGCGCGGTAACGGACAAGCAGCCGCTGGCAAGCATCCCGTGGGAAGCGGATTAGGGGGCACGCACGTATGAAACAGTCGGAGCGATACGTCATTATCAATCCAAGGGCAGAACGTCGGAATGAAATCTTTTTCGACGCGCGGGTTCCAGCCGAGAGCATCCGCGTCGGTGCTGTGCTCAGGCTCCCGGTCAACACGATCTCCAACTCTGGACGCATGGATGACCAAGAGATTACCGAAGCTTGCGAGATCATTCAGATTTTCGAAGATAAGCAGCTCTTTTTAGCAACCTATAAACTGCAAAACGCGACCATTCGAGAAACCTATAAATTCGCTTTTGAGGAAGGAAGCGAGGACGATGGAGAATAACAAAAGAATTTTTCAAGCAAAAAGTGAAATACGGGAGGTAATATCGTGAGATGGGATCTGGTTGCAATTGACAAGCTAAAGGATTACACAGCGAAGAAAAACGCCGCCGCGTACATTCCGGTGGAGATCGCGCGGCTCGAGGATGATTTCAAGCACATCCGCAGCGCTACGACGGATGCAACGCCAGTCGATGGCGGCGGCAACCGGCGCGAGGATATGATGCTTGCAAATATCTGCCAACGCGCGGAGCTGTGGCATCAGCTTAATAACGTAGAGCTTGAGCTTGCCGGGATGGAAAAAGCGCTGGACGCGCTGACGGCAGAAGAACGGCTCGTGCTTGAGCGCTTCTACATCAATCCGCACAAGGGCAGCGTCGACCGGCTGTGCGAGGAGCTGGGGATAGAGCGCCCGACGGTGTATAAGCGCAAAGATGCGGCAAGGGAAAAGTTCACGAAGCTGCTGTACGGAGCTGTGTCGACATAAAAATGAATAAAAAAAGAGAAAAAAAGTAGACGATTTTCTAAGAAATCCGTGCTATAATGGTATCGTCAATAGTTGCGAACAGCACCGGAGGAAACTTCGGTGCTGCTTTTATTTGGAGGGATTCACGTGGACATCAAAAATCTCCCGCTGACGGATATTGTGCCGTATGATAAAAATGCTAAAAAGCATGATAAACGGCAAATCAACAACGTTGCGGAGAGCATCAAGCAGTACGGATTTGTACAGCCAATCGTGATTGACCGTGACGGCGTGATCGTAATCGGGCATTGCCGCGCTCTGGCAGCAAAGAAGCTGGGCGTGGAAGAAGTGCCGTGCGTCTGTGTGGACGATCTGACACCGGAGCAGGTAAACGCCCTGCGGCTGGTGGATAACAAGAGCAACGAGAGTGACTGGGACTTTGACTTGCTTGCTGATGAGCTGCCCGGTCTCGACCTGTCGGCGTTTGACTTTGACTGGGGGCTGCGTGACGAACTGGACGATTCCGTTGTTGAGGATGATTATGATCCTGTCATTCCAGCGGAGCCGAAGAGCAAAATTGGCGATGTGTACCAGCTTGGAGAACATCGCCTTATGTGCGGAGACAGTACGTCCTTGACAGACGTACAAAAGCTTGTAGGGGGGGGTGCAGATGGACTTGCTTCTCACCGATCCTCCGTACAATGTGGACTATCATGGCACCGCCGGGAAGATTAAGAACGACAATATGGAGGATACGGCATTCAGGCGTTTCCTGACGGATGCATTCTCCAATGCGGCGATGGTCATGAAGCCAGGTGCTCCGTTCTACATCTGGCATGCAGACAGCGAGGGGTATAACTTCCGAGGCGCGTGTAAAGACGCAATGCTGCGTGTACGGCAGTGCCTGATCTGGGTGAAGAACTCCCTTGTGATGGGGAGACAGGATTTCCAGTGGAAACATGAGCCTTGCCTGTATGGTGAGAGCGAGATTGAAGAGGAAGCGCACGAACCTTGCCTGTACGGATGGACGGAAGGGAAGAAGCATTATTTCTTCAAGAACCGCAGGCAGACAACCGTGTTGAATTTTGATAAGCCTGTCAAATCTGCGGAGCATCCGACCATGAAGCCGATTAAACTGTTTGATTACCAGATGCAGTGCTCCAGTAAGCCGGGTGAGAATGTGCTTGACCTGTTCGCTGGGTCTGGAACAACGATTATGGCAGCGGAGCAGAATGGCAGACACGCTTTCTGCATGGAGTATGACCCGAAGTATGCCGACGTCATTATTGACAGGTGGGAGAAGTTTACCGGAAGAAAGGCAGTGCTTCTGAGTGAATGATGCGCAGTTTAAGGCTCGTAAACTTTTGAAAAAGAATCAAAAGTATTTATCGCCGCAGCAAATAAAGACGCTGAATGGCCTGATTAAAGCGGGGAATATAGAAGGAGCTATGAATGGCATGCATACTATTCTGGCGAGGGTAATTACAGCGGGGAAGGAGCGTACAGATGGCGCGTACTGGAAGGCCAAGAAAGGAAATAGATCAAAAACAATTCGAGAACCTCTGCGGCCTGCAATGCACGCTTGAGGAAATCTGCGGCTGGTTTGATGTATGCTCGGACACATTGGAAACATGGTGCAAACGAACCTATAAAAGAAGTTTTTCGGAAGTTTTTGCACAAAAACGCGGAGCGGGGAAAATTTCACTGCGGCGCTCACAGTGGAGGCTTGCCGAGAAAAGCGCGGCTATGGCGATCTGGCTTGGGAAACAGTACCTTGGGCAGCGCGATATTGTTGAGCTGGGTTTGCCGACTGACAACACGGTTAGGGAAGACGCGCTTAGTCAGAGCCTAAAGGAAATGGCAAAGGAGCTTGAGAGCGATGATTAAGATTTACGGTTGCAGCGATGACCTTGTGGAAATTTACGGTAGCGTTTACAAAGAAGACGAAATCGGCTGTTTTGACCATGATGTTCGTATCCGTTTTTTTGATGGGACGATTATCCGTATTGGCTATCCCAAAAAGGACTTAGGCGTTTGGTGGATTGAGGTTGAAAAACAAGGGACGGCAAAACAGTCGTTGACATTATGTGATGACGAAGATGACGATATTTATAGTGACATCTTCGAAATTGACGCGGAAATTAAAAGCCATTCTGTGATTAAGCAGAAATATCCGTACAGACCATGATTAGCCCAAAGCAAGCAAAAATCCTCGCCTTCCCCTATTCCAAGTATGACGCGCTGATTTGCGACGGCGCTGTGCGTTCCGGCAAGACCTCCATCATGATGTGGGCGTTTGTCCGCTGGGCGATGGAGAATTTCAGCGGTCAACGATTCGGCGTGTGTGGCCGCACGGTTGATAGCTGCACCAAGAACATCATCGTGCCGTTCACAGCAATGAGCCTTGCGAAGGAACGCTATATTATCCGCTGGCGGCGCTGCGACAAGGTGATGGAAGTGCGGCGCGGCGCCGTGACGAATTACTTTGAGGTGTTCGGCGGTAAGGACGAGGCCAGCTATACGCTGGTCCAAGGCCGCACGCTGGCCGGGGTGTTGCTGGACGAGGTTGTCCTAATGCCGGAATCGTTTGTCAATCAGGCGCTTGCCCGCTGCTCTGTAGACGGTTCGCGGATATGGTTTTCATGCAATCCGGGAAGCCCACAGCATTGGTTTTATAAAAACTGGATCGAGGGCAGCGCTCGGCGCAATGCGCTGTATCTGCATTTTAATATGCGGGACAATCCGGCGCTTAGCGATAGCATTTTGGCTAGATATGAGGCTATGTACAGCGGCGTGTTTTACGATCGCTATATCCTCGGCAAGTGGGTGCTTGCGGAGGGGCTGATTTACCCGATGTTTGGCGATTCCTGCGTTGTTGACGAGGAGCCGGGGGCAGATGGCGAGTATTACATTTCGTGCGACTACGGCACGTTAAACCCGTTTTCCGCGCAGCTGTGGCACTGGGACGGGAAAACGGCGACATGTCTCCGGGAGTATTACTATTCCGGGCGAGAGACACAGGCGAACAAGACAGACGAGGAGTATTGCACAGAGATTGCAAGGCTTGCGGGGGATTTGCCGATCCGGTCGATTGTGGTTGATCCTTCTGCTGCATCGTTTATTGAGGTGCTGCGACGCAAGCAATACGTTGTCCGAAAGGCAAAAAACGACGTGCTCAACGGGATCATGCTGACGGCGCGATACCTTCAGGACGGAACGATCAAAATCCATCGGCGCTGCAAGGACAGCATCCGGGAATTCGGGCTTTACCGCTGGGACGATAAAGCAACGGAGGATAGGCCGATAAAAGAAAACGACCACGCGATGGACAGCATCCGCTATTTTGCATTTACAATATTACGAGAACGCGTAGGGAAAAGCAAATATACATCTCTACTCGGAGTGAGGTGAGAATCATAGTAACTTACAACGATTTGGTAGCGGTTGGAGAGAGCGAACAGGCGAGAATTGATTTTATTCGTTCTGCAATCAACGCGCATAGGGGCACAGAGGCCTACAAGATAGCCGTGGATGCGGAGCAGTATTACGATGGGCTGAATCCGACGATAAACCGATACGAAAAGATCATTTACGACATGTACGGCAAAGCGCATGTGGATATGTGGACGGCAAACCATAAGCTGGCAAGCCGATTTTTCGGTTTTGCGGTGGATCAGGAGATTTCCTATCTGCTGGGCAACGGCATTTCTTTTGCGAAGAAAGAAACGCCGGGGAAGCTGTGCGCAGACTTTGACCAAGAGGTTATGGATGCGGCGAGAGCGGCGAAGATCGCGGGCGTTTCGTTCGGATTCTGGGATTTGACGCATTTGCGGGTGTTCCATCTGCAGGAGTTTGTGCCGCTGTACGACGAGGAAAACGGCGCTCTGATGGCCGGAATTCGATTCTGGCAGGTTGCGCCGGACAAGCCGCTGCGAGCGACGCTGTATGAGCCGGACGGCTTTACGGAGTATTACCAGCCGCGAGACAAGGACATGGAGATCAGGCAGCCGAAGCGCAGCTATAAGCTGATTGTGCGAAAGGCTGAGGTTGGCGAGGAGGAAATCCTCGACGGTGGGAATTATCCCACATTCCCGATCGTGCCGCTCAAGAACAACCGGCACTGCATCTCGGAACTTACAGGAAAGCGGAATTCGATTGATGCACTTGATCTCGCGTCGTCCAACATGGTTAACAACGTGGATGAGGGGAACCTCATTTATTGGGTGCTGACCAACTGCAACGGCATGAACGACATGGACGACGTGAAGTTCATGGAGCGGCTGCGGACGATGCACGTTGTGCACGCGAACGGAGACGATGGCGCGTCGGCGGATGCGCATTCCATTGAGGCACCGTTTGAGGGCACAAGCGCCACGATCGATATGCTCAAGAAAAAGCTGTATGAGGATTTTCAATGCTTTGACGCTTCGGCGGTCACGGCGGGAGATCACACTGCAACGGCTATCAAGGCAAGTTATGTACCGCTTGACTTGAAGACAGATAAATTTGAGGCGGAGGTCACGCGGTTTATCGCGGAGATTCTGCGGCTGGCAGGCATCGACGATCAGCCGAGCTACACGAGAAACCAGATCATCAACAAAACCGAGGAAGTGCAGGCGCTGATGCTGGCGGCACAGTATTACGACGATGAGTACATTACGAAGAAGCTGCTGACCATCAACGGCGACATTGACCAATACGAGGACATGGCGAAGCGCAAAGCGGCAGAAGAGATTGACCGCAGCCTTGGCGAGCCGGTGATTGATAATGGCGTCTGATCTTGGACATAAACTGACCGATGACGAGCTGAAAAAGCTGGAACTCCGCATTGCGAGGCTTTACCGCGAGGCGGCAGACGAGCTGCAGGAAACGATTGATTCGTATTTCGAGCAATTTAAGAAGCGCGACGAGGAAATGAAGGCGCTGATCGGCACCGTGCAGAACGGTAAGGAATGGACGGAACAGGACTATAAGCTGTGGCGGCTGAATCAAATCGGCCGGGGGCGGCGCTATGAGGCGCTGCGGGATAAAATCGCAAACCGCTATACCGATGCAAACGCCGTTGCGATTGCCTACACCAACGATGCTACGCCCGGTATTTACTCGCTCAACCGAAACTACACGGCTTACACCATTGAGCGCGCCACAGGCAGCGTTGGCTTTGATCTGTGGGACGAACAGACGGTTAAGCGTCTCATGGTGCAGCAGCCGGATTTAATGCCGTATTACCCGAAAGAACGCGCCTTGAAACGCGGCATTGATCTTGCGTGGGGCAAAAAGCAGATCACCGCAAGCGTGACAAGCTCCATCCTGCAGGGCAAGAGCATCAAGGGCATGGCGGATGATTTGCAGAATCGGATCACCACCATGAATCGAAATTCCGCTATTCGCACGGCGCGGACAGCCGTCACGGGCGCGCAGAACGCCGGGCGTATGGACAGCTACGCGGCGGCGGAGCGGATGGGAATCAAGCTCAAGAAGGAATGGATGGCCACGCTGGACAGCCGCACGCGGCATTCTCACGCCGTGCTCGATGGCGAGAAGGTCGACCAAGACAAAAAATTCTCCAACGGTTGCCGCTTTCCGGGCGATCCGCAGGGACCAGCGTGGGAAATCTACAACTGCCGTTGCACGATGGTTGCCGCGCTGGATGATGTGGACACGTCCGACGCGAAGCGCCGTGCGCGTGACCACGAGACGGGCGAGAGCGTGGTTATTTCCGACATGACCTATCAGGAATGGGCAAATTGGAAAGCGGCGTCTGCAAAGGCGCAAAATGCAGCGGATGATGCAGCGGTATTAAAATTTTTCCATGCAGACGCAAGAGATGACTTGAAATCCATTGTAAAAAAGCGTACAATGAAGCTGGAAAACGGCTTTGCCTGTTTCCCGGACAATGACCCGCTGCAAAAGTACATCCAGAACGTGAAGCCACTGAAAACCTATTTTGACGTGGCAATGCACGGCGCACCGAATGCCGTCGGGTTTGGCACTGCCGAAACGAATATGTCTCCGCGCTTGCTTGCTTCCGTTATCCGGCACAGCGACGGATGGAACGGGCAGAAAATCCGGCTGCTATCGTGCAGTACCGGCAAGCAGCTCGGTGACGATTATTGCTTTGCCGAGGAACTGGCGAACGCGCTTGGCGTTGAGGTCAAAGCGCCGGATGATATCCTGCTTATTACCCCAAGCGGAAGGATGTCGGTTGGCCTTTTGGGCAAAGGCGGCATGGTTTCATACATACCAAATCAAAGGGGGAGAAGGAAATGAATAAGCGTCTCTTCGGCTTTTTTAAGGGACTGCCCTATGAAGGGTATTGCACCGAAAATTTCGATGATTATCGAAAACTGAAAAACAGCATTCCCAAGTCGGCGGTTATCTCCCACATTGAATCTCTAGAAGAAGGTCTTACGACGCTTCCGTCATATGATCTCTTTACAGGCGAGAAACTCCATGCCGGTGTTTTTTGGGATGGCGATTTTGTTTTCCCTTACGAATTCCTGCACTACTACAAGAACTACGATATCGGCATCCCTTATGAATACGAGGAGTATTTAAAGGGCATCGGCGTAGGGCAATAGAAAACAAGAAAAGCACTGTGCATCTGCATGGTGCTTTTCTTATGCGTGGAAGGGAGAATTGATGAGCGTAGAATTCAAAGACAACTCGAGCGAAGTGAAGTCGGAGTTTGTCAAGGCTCTGCTGCGTGGGCTGGAAAAGTGCGGGCTGGTGGCAGAGGGATACGCGAAAAAGCTGCAAATACCAGATACGGGCAATCTTAGGAATAGCATTACTCATGTTGTGGACGAAGACGAACCCGCGGTGTATATTGGGACAAATGTTGAGTACGCACCTTACGTTGAACTTGGCACCGGCATTTACGCCGAGGGAGGCGGCGGACGGCCTACACCGTGGGTGTATCAGGATGCGAAGGGTAACTGGCATTACACGCGCGGCAACAAGGCGCAGCCGTTTTTGAAACCGGCTGTTGCAGAGCACGGAGACAAATACAGAGAAATCATTAAAAATGCGCTTGAAAACGCATGATTCGTGCGTTTATCGCACGGGAAACACACGAAAAACGCACGCCGTGCGTTAAACACAACAAAATAACACATTTGCGCCAACTGCTGACAGATTGTCACCGGTTGGCGCTTTTTTGTTGGTAAAACCCGCGAGGCACTGCGGTTTTTATATCAATAACTCGAAGGGCGAGGCAATGCCCCCGAAGCAAAGGAGAGTAAGACATGAGTATTACCAGAAAAATGCTGAAAGGTATGGGGCTGACAGAGGATCAGCAAGACACCATCCTCGAGGCGCACACCGAGACCGTAAACGAAATTAAGGCGGATCGCGACCGTCTGAAAGCGGATGCGGAGAAGCTGCCGGGCGTTCAGAAGCAGTTGGACGATCTAAAGGCGGCAGGCGATGGCGGCTACAAAGAGAAGTTTGAAAAGGAACGAAAGGCCTTTGAGGACTACAAGGCTGACATCACCGCGAAGGAAACCAAAGCGGCGAAGGAGAAAGCCGTTAAGGCGTACTTTGAGAGCAAGAACATCACAGGCGCGAATCTCGACCTTGCAATGCGAGGCTGCGGCACCGAAATGGCTGCGCTGGAAATGGACGGAGACAAGATAAAGGACACGAAGAGCCTTGACGCGCTTCTGACCGGCACCTATAAGGGTCTTATCTCCACCACGCGGGCTAAAGGCGCGAATCCTGCAGATCCCCCGGCGAATACCGGAGGAGGCACGATGACAAAAGACCAGATCATGCAGATCAAGGACAGAGCAGAACGCCGCGCGGCGATTGCCGCGAATCTCAATCTTTTTGAAAATAAGAACGGAGGCTAATTATGGCAGAAAGCAATCTTATCAAGAAAAATGACCTCGCGCGGGTGCGCGAAATCGAATTTACCGAGCTTTTCGGATATTCCATCAAGAAGCTGATGGAGGCACTGGGCGTGACCCGCAAGATTGCCAAGCAGGCAGGCACGATCCTTAAGACCTACAAGGCAACCGGCACGCTCGAGAGCGGCGTTGTGGAAGAGGGCGACACAATCCCGCTGAGCCACTACAAGACCGAGGCGGTGAACTACAAGGAGATCACCCTCAAGAAGTGGCGCAAGGCCACCTCCGCCGAGGCGATTACCGACCGTGGCTACGATCAGGCGGTCGAGATGACCACCGACGAAATGCTCAAGGACGTGCAGAAGGGCATCCGCAAGAGCTTCTTCGACTTTCTCGCCACCGGCGAAGGCGCGGTGAGCGGTAAGAACTTCCAGACCGTCCTCGCGCAGGCGTGGGGCAATCTGCAGGTGCTGTTTGAGGACGACGAGATCGGTGCGGTGTACTTCATGAACCCGCTGGACGTGGCCGACTACCTGTCCACTGCGAACATCACCGTGCAAACCGCGTTCGGCATGAGTTATGTCGAAAACTTCCTCGGCCTCGGCACGCTCATCATGAATGCCAGCGTCCCCAAGGGCAAGATTTACGCCACTTCAAAGGATAACATCGTCCTGTATTACATCCCCGTCAACGGTGCCGATCTGCAGGAGGTATTTACCTTTACCACCGATGCGACCGGTTATATCGGCATCCACGAGGAAGCCGACTACACCAATATGACGGCATCCGACACCGTTATCAACGGTATGGAGCTGTTCGCGGAGCGGCTGGACGGCGTTGTCGTCGGTACGATTGACGGCGGCACGCTCGGCACGCTGACCGTGGTCTCCGCTGCCGGAACCAAGAGCGGCAACACTAAACTGACTGTCACGCCCGCGAAGGCTGCGAAGGGCAATAAGTACATGTATTCCGTCGGAACCGACGCTGCGACCGTCGCTTACGGCGATAACGTCGCCGCATGGAGTGAATGGGACGGCAAGAGCGACCTGACGATCGCAAGCTCCAAGGTTGTCACTGTCGTCGAATGCGACGGAAACTACCACGCGCTCAAGAGCGGCAACGCAACCGTTACTGCTAAGGCCTAAAGAAGGGCGGTGGCGTGATGCTTGAACAGCTCTTGATGTGCCTGAACAACTGGTTCCTCCTTCCAGATGGCGTGCACGCGGGGACGTATTCCGTAGAGCAGGGCGGCATCACGCTGCCGTTTCTTCGTGACGGACAATATTTCCGCATTGTCGGCTCTGTGTTTAACGACGGCCTGCATCAATATCCGGCGGTCGATTTAACGGACGAGACGTTTACCGGCTCTGTGTGGGCGCTTGCTGTGCCGAAAGCCGTAATCGATCTTTCGGTTGAGATCGAGGCTTGGCAGGAGAAGAACGGAGAAGCCGTTGCAAGCCCGTATCAAAGCGAGAGCTTCGGGGGATACTCCTACACCAAACGCAGCGCAGGAAACGACAGCGGCACGTTAAACGGCTGGCAGGACGCTTTTAGAGGCCGGTTAAACGGCTGGCGGAAGCTCAAGGGGGTGGAACCGTGAGTTTGCTGGACGATTTCGCAAGCAAATGCGTGCTGATGGAAAAGACGCGAACGCCGGACG
>ERZ1035014.134-NODE-134-length-38730-cov-6.574324_pt1 | contig 38730 bp, 35 predicted proteins | sample MGYA00520620_ERZ1035014 | MGnify/ENA primary metagenome ERZ1035014 (study PRJEB33766, sample SAMN09781744) | gut metagenome | biome: gut microbiome | host: Homo sapiens | place: Madagascar | study: EMG produced TPA metagenomics assembly of the PRJNA485056 data set...
GGTAGATGCCGGCTTCTCGTAAAAAGGCCCTGTTCATCCTAGTGATGAGCAGGGCCTTTTTGTTTGTTATAGAGCTGCAGGGGCCGGGTCTGCCCGGCCCGGTTGTGGAAGGCGGGCGGCTGCCTGCGGGAAAGTGGCGGGCCGCACATATGCGGCCCCTATATGAGAGGTGAAAGGCAAAAGAGCGGCATATGCCCGGCCTTGCCAATGATAACCTACAGTTGACAGATGCGCCGCGGTTATGGTACACTAACTCATATGCTCCGAAAGGACGCAGCCCGCTGCGCTTTTTCTGTGTAAGTATACCTGCGAGTTAGTCAATGCTAACATTAAAGAAAGGACTACATCACAATGCCGCAAACTACCAACTCCATCACCCCCAACAAACTCACCGTGCCCGACCTTATCTCAGTCGGCGTGTTCACGGCTCTCTACTTCGTGCTCGTCACGGTCGCCACCTTTACCTGCGCACTGCTACCGGGTGTGGGCAACATCGTACTGCCCGCGCTGGCGGCGCTCATCTCCGGCAGCGTGTATATGCTGCTGGCCGCCAAACTGCAAAAATTCGGCGGTATCACGATCATGAGCCTTGTCATGGGTCTGTTCTTCTTTGTGTCCGGCCACTTTGTGCTGTCCTTCGCTGCCAACATCGTCTGCGGCCTGCTGGCAGATCTCATCGCCGCTCGGGGCAAGTTCCGCAGTGAAAAGCTGTTGCTGGTCAGCTATGTCGTCTTCTCCTACGGTCTGACCGGGCCTATTTTGCCGCTCTGGTTCATGAAGGACGCCTACATTGCCAACCTGACCGCCCGCGGCAAGGATGCCGCCTACATCGATACGCTGTTTGCGCCCATCAACAACGGCAGTTTCGTCGCGGCTATGGCGACGATTTTGGTCTGCGCCGTGCTGGGCGGGCTGTTCGGCCTGCGCATGATGAAAAAGCACTTTGAGAAAGCGGGGATCGTCGCATGACGTTCCGTATGGACCCCCGCGCCAAGCTGTATCTGCTGTTGCTGGCAAACCTGTTGCTGCTCTTCCATGTAGGCACGGCGGCCGAGGCTGCGACCACCGCGCTGTGCCTGCTGCTGTTTTTCCTCTCGAGCAAGATCTGGATGGGTTTGCGGCTGTCCGCGCTGTATTTTGGCCTGCTGGCCGTGGATATCTTCGTCGTGCCCCGGGCAGGGGAGGGCGTGCTTCTGAACCTGCTGTCGCTGGTTTCGGTCGGCGTGCGGATGATGCTGCCCTGCATTATCACCGGTGCGTATGCGTTCTCGACCACGACCATCGGCGAGCTGACCGCCGCCCTGCGCCGGATGCACGTGCCGGAGAGCGTCATCATCCCCTGTGCGGTGGTAGTGCGGTTTTTCCCCACCGTGGGCGAGGATTACCGCCAAATCCGTGCGGCTATGGCGCTACGCGGCATCGCCGAGGGGCGCGGTGCCCTGTTGCTGCACCCGATGCAGTCGCTGGAATACGTCCTGATGCCGCTTTTGATGAACAGCAACAACGTGGCGCAGGATCTGTCTGCCGCTGCGCTGACCAAGGGTATCGGTCTGCCGGGGCGACACACCTGCATGACCGAGCTGCGGCTGACCGTGTGGGATTTTCTCTACCCGGCGCTCTGCACGTTGCCGCTGGTCTGGAAGGCGGTGACACTGCTGTGAAACCCATACTTTCATGTTCTGACGTGGATTTTACCTACCAGAACAGCCCCGCACCCGCCCTGCGGGATGTGGCGCTGACCGTACAGCTCGGCGAATGCGTGCTGCTCTGCGGCCGCAGCGGCTGCGGCAAAACGACCTTCTCACGGCTGCTCAATGGCTTGGCCCCGGTGTTCTACCCCGGTGCGCTGGCCGGGCAGTGTACGGCGGCGGGCCTGGCCGCGGGCGAGGCCGCCATCGAGGACTACGTGCCCCAAGTGGGCAGCGTGTTCCAGAACCCTAAGACACAATATTTCAACGTGGACACCACCGCCGAGCTGGCCTTCCCCTGCGAAAACAGCGGTCTGCCGCCGGAAACCATCCGCGCCCGGGTGACCGAGACGGCCCGGAAGTTCCACATTGAGCCGCTGATGGGCCGCAGTGTGCTCAAGCTCTCGGGTGGAGAGAAGCAGCAGGTCGCGTTTGCGACGGCCTGTATGCTTGGACCTAAACTGTTGGTTTTAGACGAGCCTACGAGCAATCTAGATGCCGCTGCCATTACACGTATGCACGACATGGTTGCTACGATGAAACAGTGCGGCGTCACCGTCGTGCTGGCCGAGCACCGCCTGGCCTGGATCACCGACCTGGTGGATCGCTATTTTTACTTTGCTGACGGTGCGCTGACAGCCCAGTGGACTGCGGCGGAGTTTGCCGCCCTGCCCCCTGAACGCCTGACCGAATATGGCCTGCGCGGGCGGACGCTGGACGCCTGCCGGGCAGAAATCACCGTGAAGCAGTGCAGAGAATGCCTGGGTGCGCCGGTGCTGACGTTGGAAAACGTCACGCTGGGCTACGACAAAAAGAACCCGCTGCGCACGCTGCCGAACCTCGCGTTTGGGGCAGGGGAAATCGTCGGCCTGATGGGCCGCAACGGCATCGGCAAAACGACGCTGGCCCGCACGCTTTGCGGTTTGATGAAGCCGCTGGGCGGGAAAATCTGCTGGCATGGCCGCCCCGCCAACGAAAAACAACGCCTACACAACAGTTTTCTCGTCATGCAGGACGTGAACTATCAGCTGTTCAGCGACAGTGTGCGAGAGGAAATTCTCCTGGGTGCAGCCCACCCCGAGCGCTGCGACGAGGTCATGCAGGCGCTGGGGCTGGCGGGTCTGGCCGACCGCCACCCCATGAGCCTTTCTGGCGGGCAGAGACAGCGGGTCGTGGTGGCTGCCGCCATGTTGAGCGATAAGCCGTTGATTTTGCTGGACGAGCCGACGAGCGGCCTGGACTGGGGCAGCATGCAGCAGGTGGGCCGCCTGATGCAGGCGTTAAAGGTCCAGGGCAAGACACTCCTCGTCATCACCCACGACGAGGAACTGGCTGCTGCGTGGTGCGATAGGGTTATCACGCTGTCGTAATATGGAAACGGGCAAAGCCCCTCAGGCCTAGCGGACTGGGTCAGCTCCCCAGGATGGGGAACCTTTTTGCGCGGGCTTCGCCCGCGAGTAAGCCTCCTCACATAGTAGGGAGGTGGCCGAGTATCTCACAGAAAGGAATTATCTATTATGGAATTTCATCAAACTGACTGGCTAGGCCGGTGGAATAATTTTGAAAGCTACCTGACCAGCACGAACCCCCATATGCAGGCCGCCTGGCGCGACGCCGAGGGCGTGGCCGCTGCGCTGCCGATGTTCAAAAACGGCGCAAAGGCGTTCTGGCAGATGGCCTGCGTGACCACCAGCATCGGCAACCCGCGCACCCTGGGTGGGTGGGAGATCACCCCTGCGGGCAGCAATAAGCTCTGCATTGAGTGGCTGGCCGACGACGGTGCCCCGCTGGGCCGCGCCATTTACCACCTGGACCGCGTGCTGGAACGCGGTCTGGAAGGCAAGGAAAACGCGCTTTTCATGGCCGAGAACGTCGCCGCCGATTGGCCGTTCCGCTGCCTGCTGGCTATGGAGCCGATGCCGCACCGCACCGCACGGCAGGCTGGTGGGCTGTTGAGCCACCTGCATTTCCAGTACGCCAGCGGCCCCGAGCACCTGTTCGACCCCGAAACAAACACCCTGCGCAGTCCCACATGGTACGCCACCATGTGCGACGCCGCTGGAACGCTGCTGGAGCAGTGCAACATCGTCCGCGCCCTGCACCGCCTGCCCCTGTGGGCAGAGCTGCCGGAGAAATAAAAAAATGCTATCCGATGGGAAAATCGGATAGCATTTTTTTATAAGTTAATGGTGCGGGAATTAGGCAAGCCCCTCAGGCCCCGCAAGATTGGCCAGCTCCTCACTGCGTGAGGAGCCTTTTTGCGTGGGCTTTGCTCGTTACCCTTACTCCTCACTTTCCCCTTCGCTTGGGGTATCGTTCTGCACGGCATCCTTTACCCCGTCCAGTCCCTTCACGGTGATGTTCCGGTCAGTCTTGGCCTGGATGCTGTTAGCGCGGACAATCTCCTTCATGTCAATGCCGGTGGCTTCCTTCATCGTCTCCAATGTCTGGGCCATCAGCACTGGCACGTTGCCGGACACGCCCGACACACCCGACGCGTCGCCGCCAATGATGGATACCTTGTCGATGGCGGATAGGGGCTGGGCTACGTTCTTAGCGATTTCAGGCAGTACTCTGATCATCATCTCAGCCACGGCCGCGTCGTTGTACTGCTTGTAGGCTTCGGCTTTTTGCTTCATTGCTTCGGCTTCGGCAAGGCCCTTCTGGCGGATGGCCTCGGCCTCCGCGCGGCCTACCATCGCAATGCCTTCAGCCTCCTGCTGTTTGGCAAACTTTGCGGCCTCGGCGGCACGCTCGGCCTCGTACTTCTGGGCTTCGGCCTGCTTCTGGCGGCGGTACAGCTCGGCATCGGCCTGCTTGCGGATCTCCGCATCCAACTTGCGCTGCTGCACCTCGGCCTCCTGGGCGGCCAGGTCGACCATCTTTTTCTGCTTTGCAATTTCGGCGTCCGCCTCGGACTCCTTGACCTCCTTTGCACGCAAGTTTGTCTGGATCATACCGGCGGCGTCCGCGTCGGCAGCGGCCTTGTCGGCCTCGGCTTTCAGTTTGGACTTCGCCAGGTTCAGCTCGTTGTTGCGCTTGGCAATGGCGGTCTGGGCTTCGATTTCCTTTTCGTTGGCTGCCATGGCGGCGGCAGCCTTCGCGCAAGAGACGTCGCGCTCAGCTTCGGCCTTGGCGATGGACGCGCGCTTCTTGACCAGCTCCTCCTGCTCAACGCCGATGGCCTCGATGACGCCGTGGTTGTGGCCCTGGGCGTCGATGGCGTCCTTGACGTCCTGCACGTTGAAGGTCACGACTTCCAGGCCCATCTTGGCCAGGTCGGGCCGGGCGTTCTCGACGACGCTGATGGCCATCTGTTTGCGGTTGGTCAAAATCTGGTCAACGGTCATCTCGGAGACGATTTCACGCAGGTTGCCTTGCAGCACGTCGTTGATCTTCTCGTTGATGTGGGCCTCATCCATGCCTAAGAAGTTGGAAATCGCCGCCTGCTGACGGGAGTTGATGTACTTTTTCACGTCGTCGTACCCGGCGTTGCGGACTTCCTCATCCGCGACAGTGGAGTTCTCGCTGTACACCTGCACAGTCACGACGCTGTCCAGCCAGAGGGAGACGCCCTCCTTGGTTTTGACACCGGTTTCCGGCGTTTTTACATCGATTTTGAGTAAGCGCATATTCAGCCGGTCCGCCCGCTGCACGATGGGCAGCACAAACACGCCGCGCCCGCAGACGACCTTGGGCCGCGACAGCCCGAGGCCTGTCACGACGATGGCCTGTGTCGGCGGGGCCTTTTTGTAGCAGAGAAAAAAGAACACAATGAGCGCCGCCACGGCAGCGGCAATAATGATTGCGGTCAACATATACCATATCCTCCTTTGTGGTTGGTGGCTTTATTATAGCCGACGCTCGCGCCGCAAAACAGGACGAAAACGGCAGAATAAGCGCAGTATTTTGCTGCTGGAGGAGGATTTTGTTGAGCGAAGAAAGTACGGGCGAGCATTGCTCGCCCGTGGTGAGGCGGGCAACTAGGGAAAACCTCCATTTTATCACGGAAACCCTAATAATTTCTTGTAATTGCTGTTTCTACAACATTCCCGCCGTCTCAAATGTGGTATACTATTAAAAAAGGAGTGACTTCCCATGAACAACACCCCCTTCACCATCGCGCAGATGCGCCCCATCCGCGACGGCATGACCGTCTCGCGCCCTGCCCATTTGGGCGCGGTGCCGGTGACTTGGTTCTCGCTGGGTGCGGGCACGACTATCACGCCAGAAAGCTACGACTGCACCACGCTCTATATCGCGGCCGAGGGCGCAGGCTGCTTTGTGCTGGGCGACGATGCACGCCCCACGCCGATATGCCCCGGTGAATTGCTCGTTATGCCGCCAAAAACATTGTGCGGTGCAGCGGCGGACACCGGCATGATCTACACCGAAATCATTTTGAAAAAGGAGAATTTTACTATGAACAGTCTCATCAAAGCGGGCCATCCCACGGCCCTGAAAGACCTGATTTCCTACGAGGAAGGCAGCATTGCCAATCTGGACGTCGTCCACGCCGACAACATGAAGTTTGTGCTGATGGCCTTCGACGAAGGTACCGGCCTGACCCCGCACCGTGCCCCCGGCAACGCTATCTTGACCGCGCTGGAAGGCAAGGCCATCATCGGCTACGAGGGCCGGGACTACGAGCTGAACGCCGGCGAGAGTTTCCGCTTTGACAAGAACGGTCTGCACAGCGTCACGCCGCAGGGCAAGTTCAAGATGAGTCTGCTGCTGGTGCTGGAATAATATTTAACGATAAAGTCTGCTGCCCCGCAAAAACAAAACCCCTGCCGCCCATTGCATTTGTGGCGGACTGCTGGTATACTGGGAACATACAAGATATAAAATATGTATCCTGTATATAGACGCCATGTAAAAAATACATGGGAAGAGAGGGGGCCGCATCCATGTACGTGGATTGGGAATACTACAAAATTTTTTATTATGTCGCCAAATATCAGAACTTTACCAGGGCGGCGCGGGTGCTGGGCAATAACCAGCCTAACATCACCCACACCATGAACAAACTCGAGGACCAGCTGCATTGCGTGCTGTTCATCCGTTCCAACCGGGGCGTGACGCTGACGCCGGAAGGGGAGACCCTTTACGCCCGCATCGCGTCGGCCGCCGTGCAGATCCAGGACGCTGAGGCCGAACTGAGCGCCAGCGCTACGCTGGAACACGGCGCTATCAGCATCAGCGCCACCGAGACCGCGCTGAACATCTGCTTGTCCGAGCGGCTGCGGGCGTTCCACGCGCAGTACCCCGGTATCCGGCTGCGACTGTCGAACCACTCGACGCCGCAGGCCATCCAGGCCGTGAAAAACGGCGAGGTAGATTTCGCCGTCGTGACCACCCCCGCCGAGCCGGGCGGCGAACTGAAAATGGTCGAGCTGATGCCCTTCAACGAAATCCTCGTCGGCGGGCAGACCTTTGCGCCGCTGGCGGGGCGGACACTCTCTTTGCGAGAGCTGACCGCCTACCCACTTATCATGCTGGGCAGCGAGAGTATGAGCCGCACGTTCTACCGCCAGTTTTTCTTGGAAAACCGCGCTGAACTCAAGCCGGATATCGAGGCCGCCACCACCGACCAGATGTTGACGCTGGTGCGCAGTGAGTTGGGCCTGGCCTTTGTGCCGGAGCCGATGGCCAGGGGCAACCTGGCCCGCGGGCGCATTGTGCAGCTTGACCTGCGGGAGCACATCCCCCCGCGGTCGGTCTGCCTGGTTTACGACCACCACCGCCCGCTGAACACTGCTGCCCGTGAGTTCCGGCTGCAGCTGCTGAACACTGCCAAAAAATAAAACGCGCCCGCCCCAGTTCCACAGGGAACCGGGGCGGGCATATTTTGTATCACTCTGAACTTCCAATCTTGTGTCTCCTAAACTGAATTTTCAATTGTTATCCCGGCAAATTGGTGCGTAAAAAACGTAGCGGACAGACATATATCGAATATGAGTATGACCGAGCATACGACCCTGTAAAGCAGTATACATACCCGAAACGTGCGTCAATTGGAAGAGTTGATCCTGAAAACGAGAATCTCATGACGCCCAATGAGAATTTCCTGAAGTATTTTCCGGATGCAGTGCCACCGGAAGAACTTGAGAGAGAAAACCGCAGCCCATATCTGAATATTGGGGCCTATGTCGTACTGCGCAAACTGATTAAAGACAGCAAAATCCTGGATATCTTACAAGAATACATGGGCAATAAGGATGCCGGCCTTCTCTTGGATCTGGCTTGCTACAGCATTATTGCGGAGAACAATGCGGCACAATACTATCCGGACTATGCATTCAACCATCCGCTTTTTACCCCTGAAATGCGAATGTACTCAGATGCCAAGGTGTCGGATTTTTTGCAAAATCTGAAACCAGAGCAGACAGTCGGTTTTCTAAACAGCTGGAACAAAAGCCGGAACAAGCGCCAACGCATTTATATTTCTTACGATTTCACAAACAAAAACTGCCAGTCCGGAGACATTGACATCGCAGAATACGGCCATGCAAAAGACGATATTGGCGCGCCTGTATTCAATTACTCTGTGGCGTTTGATACAGAGAACAAAAAGCCCCTGTTCTATGAGCAATATCCCGGCAGCATTAATGATGTTTGCCAGCTTACCTGCATGATTGACAAAGCATATGGGTATGGTTACCGCAATCTGGGGTTTATCCTTGACCGCGGATATTTTAGCAGAAAAAACCTCTCCTATATTGACCAGCATGGTTACAGCTTTTTGATTATGGTCAAAGGAATGAAAGATCTTGTCCGCAGCGCTGTTCTGGACCACAGAGGGACTTTTGAAAGCAGTCGAGCAAAATACATTGAGCAGTATGATCTCTATGGCATTACCATGGAAACGAAGCTCTTCGGCAACGAGGAAAAGAGGCGGTATCTCCATATTTACTACAGCGATGGCCGTGCTTATAGCGAAAAACAGGAACTCAAGCAGAAAATTAAGCGTCTTAAGGGATATTTGAATGCCTGCGTAGGGAAAAGATGTAATCCTTTCGGCCCGGAAATAGAGCGTTACTTCTATCTGCATTACGATAAAGACGGAGTGACGCTAAAATTGGCTGAAGAAAACGCTTCGGAAATCGAGAAAGAACTCTGCCTGGCGGGATATTTCGCGATTGTTTCGTCTGACAAAATGACCGCGAGAGAGGCAATCTGCTTATACAAAAGCCGTGATGCTTCAGAAAAACTTTTCCGTGCGGATAAGTCCTACTTGGGCAACAAAAGCATGCGAATCGCCACGGATGAGACGTTGTCAGCTAAGGTGTTTATTCAATTCATTGCATTGATTTTGCGTAACAAGTTTTTTGCCTGCCTAAGCGACAAGCGTGAACGAATGCTGAAGTCTCCAATCTATATGACGGTTCCGGCAGCAATGAAAGAATTGGAAAAAATTGTTATGATTCAGCAGCTCGATGGCGTTTACCGTCTGGACCATGCGGTTACAGCGACGCAGAAAACAATCCTGGATGCATTCGGCTTGGATGATAGTTATGTGCGCTGTCAAGCCAAGGAGATTGAAAAAGCCTTAAAAACCAAGGCTTGATAGTGATAAGGTACTATTTAGCTTTGCAAGGGGCAGAGAACGGTGTGACCGCAATGGTCACGCCGTTTTTCTGCGTCCAGGGGTAGATTTCGTGACAACAGGCTCGGAAATCACAGGAATCTCTACGCAAGTTCCAGACCAAACGCAAAAAGAAAATCGCCGCCGCTGCCTACCTATATCAGGTGGACAACGACGGCGAATGGGGTGAGATTTCGTTTGATTTTGAGGCTGGAACAGCGGAGATCATCCGGTTGGCAGAGTGGGATTCGACGGTAAGTAAGAAATTTGCAAAACAGGCAATCTACTATCTGCAAATTTCTTCAAATCATAATCTGCCCAAGGATGGGGTAATGATATTTGAAATATGATTCCCATATTTTACGGCTGAATATCTTTCACCTTATTTGTCGTCGTGCAGTTCTTTATACAGACGATCCGCCAAAGCTCTCATCACAGCCTGATACTTATCTGCATCCAAGAAGAGCTGCTCATATGCTGCGGTGTTCTCCATATAAGCTTCCTGTGCGGTTGTATCAAAAATCCCCGGAAAAAGACTTCTCTCATATACTTGGCGATCCTCGGTCTTTGCGGCTTTTTTTGCTTTAGAATCCTTGCGCATTTTTTGATACAGCGTATCAACCATTACACGGTCTGCATCTGTGAATTCACCATAGAATTCTTCATTGATGCGCTGAATGATCTCGTCCAATGGACTGGTACGATCTTTCTGACCGCCAGCTCGTTTTGGCTGAGTCGGTTTCCAAGAGCCAGGCTTGCTTTCAAGTTCGATTGCACCTTCATATGTCTTTTCCAGACGATAATATTCCAGCTTGACTCTATTATCAAGGTCAAATGGCTGTACGGGATCAGAGGGAAGCAACTTTGCCAAGTAAGAGCAGAAAACGTACTCTTTGTGCAGTTCCTTATCGAACATACGGGTAATTTGAGAAATGTAATTATACCACTTAACGAGGGCACGGACTTCTCTACGGAACTGGTAGCGTTGCTCCTGATTGAGCTTGTTGTACTTATCAGCCACGGGCTTTAGCGCATTGGATATCTTTCCCTGAGTCAGATTTGCCTTGCGCACATCCGGATCAAAATAAATGCTGGAAACTTCTTCAATATCTTCATCTGTATAGATACCAAAACCACGAAGCGTTTTCTGGGTTGTGTAAATCAAATCGAAGTTGATTTCTTCATCCAGACTGGTTTCTTGATAGAACTGCTGGAAAGCTTCACGGATGCGTTCAATCGGATTTACAAAATCGAGAATGTAGGTGTCCTCTTTGCCTGGGTAGATGCGGTTGACACGGCTCAAAGTCTGAACTGCCTTCACGTCGCGAAGCTCTTTGTCCACAATCATCGTGTGGAGAAGCGGCTCATCAAAGCCTGTTTGATATTTTTCTGCAACAATGAGAATATTACCTTCCTCGTGGAACACAGCCTGTGTCTGGCTTTCCTTCACCCGGTTTCCGTTACGATCCACATTCATACCACTTTCGGTGTATTCGGTGCCTGTCGGGTCATCTGGGTCTTTTAGGCTCCCGCTAAAGGCAATCATAATTTCTACATCATCGTAATTGTTGCTTTCCAGATAACGTTTAATTTCATGATAGTATCGAACCGCCGCCAATCTGGACGCAGTAACTACCATCATCTTCCCACGGCCACCGATTTTCTTTTTTGTGACCTCACGAAAAGTCTCTACAATAATAGCTGCTTTTTGCTGAAGGTTGTGGGGATGCAATTCCTCATAGCGGCGAATCGTTCTTATGGCCTTGGAGGTAGGAACTTCCGGGTTATCCGGTACATTCTTTGCAATCTGATAGCACATTTTGTATGTGGTATAGTTTGCCAGAACATCCAGAATAAAACCTTCTTCGATAGCCTGTCGCATAGAATAAATGTGGAAGGGACGGAAAGATCCATCTGGTTGAGGTTCACCGAAAATCTCCAGTGTTTTGCCTTTCGGTGTTGCTGTAAAGGCAAAGAAGCTCAGATTGTGGTGCTTACCTTGACTAAGCATTTCTTGTACAAGAATATCGTTTGCTTCGACTTCTTCAATAGCCTTTTCTTCCAGTTCGGCATATTCTGCAAGAGCGTCGCTCACATCGGCAAGAGCAGCCTTGAGTTTTAATGCGCTTTGTCCAGTTTGGCTGCTGTGTGCTTCATCTACAATAATTGCATAACGCTTACCAACAGCGGACTTGACTTCATTGTAAATCACTGGAAACTTCTGCAAAGTGGTGACAATGATGCGCTTTCCATCGTTAATGGCATCACGCAGAGCGCCAGAATTTTTCTTCTCGTCAATCGTAACTACACTTCCCAAAGTGTGGTCAAAGCTGGAAACGGTGGCCTGCAACTGTTGATCGAGAATACGGCGGTCTGTAATAATGATTACGCTGTTAAAAATTGCATCGTTATTTTCGTTGTGGAGGCTGGCCATACGGTAAGCCGTCCAAGCGATAGAATTAGACTTGCCGGAACCGGCACTGTGTTGGATGAGATAGTTATGTCCAGCGCCATTAGTTCTAACATGATTGACCAGTTGACGCACGACATCCAACTGGTGATATCGTGGGAAAATGACTTTGCTGCTGACGGTTTTCTTTGTGGAACCGTCCGGCAAAGTCTCTTTTTTTTCTGTTCTTTCGTAGTTAATGAACTTTTGCAGAATATCCAACAAGCTATCTTTCTGAAGGACTTTCTCCCAGAAGTATGAAGTTACATAGCTGCCATCGGTACTCTTTGGATTACCTGCACCGCCATCCTTGCCTGCACCGGCACTGCCTTGATTGAAAGGAAGAAACGTTGTCTCCGGGCCTTTCAGCTGGGTAGTCATATATACATTGTAGAGATCGCAGGCAAAGTATGCGAGAACACGCTTATTAAATTCGAATGCCGGTTCATTAGGGTTGCGGTCATATTGCCACTGACGCATAGCGTCATCCACTGACTGCCCGGTGAGCTGATTCTTCAATTCAATCGCCACAACGGGGATGCCGTTGACAGCCAGCATCATATCAACTGTATTTGTGTTGCGTTTAGAATAGTGCCACTGGCGGATACACTGGCAGATATTCTTTTGGTAGTTGGTGATGGACACCTCGTTCAGCTCAGACTCAGGCTTAAAATAGCACACACGGAAATTGATGCCACGATGCTTGAATCCGTGACGCAGGACAGAAATCAGACCATCCTGCGTGACGGCATTTTCAAATGCCTTATAAAACTGCCGAACCGGGTTGATCGTACACATCCGCTCGAAGCGTTTCCATGCCATGGGCTGGGTACTTTTTACGAAATCGGTCAGAGTGACGATGTCCAGAAACATATCTTTGCTTTCATCGCTACAATAACCAGCATCCGTTGCCTTTGTCCATCCACCATCCTCAGAAACAAGGTAGGTCTCTATGAATTCTTCAAAGCGTTTTTCTGTTTCGTTCATGGTCACACCACCTTTCTTTTTCCTGTTACTGTTTCGAACACGAGAGAACGTTTGTATACTTCCAGATCAGAAACTAAAGATTCTTTCTCAGAGATCAGCGCATCCATTTCACTGCATAGCTTGTCTAAATATACTACAATTTGCTTTTGCTCTTCAAGACTGGGAACACATAGCTTCAATGTTTCCAGTGTGCGCATGCCAATGTTTTGTTGGGTTCCATATGTCCATCCCAATGCCACCTGTGTCTGATAGGATGGCGACTGTAGTGCGTAAAACAGAAATTTGGGTAGAATCCTACTCTTATCAGCTCTAAATACAGCTATAGGAGACCAAATTGTAAATTTAATATCTGTGTCCACGATTGCGACTTTTCCTGTCGTTGCACCAGACTTAATCATATATACATCATCAATTTTGGGGATGTATTTTTTGCAGCATTCTTGGTAGAACTCTTCTGAGATGTACCCTCGGATATGGTCGAACGCTATTTTTCCGTTTCCGCAAGATATCGCTTCTGCTGATACAAATGGCACTCCCGAATCAAAGAATTCAGGCGTAGTGTGCGGACCATCTGTTATTGGCATAGATAAGCAGTGAAGAGTTTTTGTTATATACCACGTTTTTGGTATATTTCCAAATTCACGCAACCCCGAGTCCCTCATCTCAACACCTAGTACAATTCCCTTTGTAACTGCTTCAAAAATGATAGAGGCTTTCCACTTTTTATATTCTTCCAAGCTGGATTTTGCATCCTCAATAATTGAATCGATTTGTCCACATTGGTTATCAAGAAATCGAACAATAGCATTCTGTTCATCTTGACCTGGCAGCACGACACGAAGCTCTTTCACTTCTGCGTAATTTAGTCCTTGTCGCACACCAGAACCCATACCATAAAATCCTTTTTTCAGGTCAAAGGCATGGAGCAGGTAGTACAAGTATTTTGAATTACTTGTGTTGATTGGACGCAAGGTTGTGTAAGCGGAGGTAATAATACCACGCTCTATGACCAAACCTACCCGAAGGCTTGTATGGTCGTTCTGTAAATCTGTTAAACGAAGGACTATATCCCCATCGTCGATAATGTTATAGCCGTCAAAAGACGCAGGAAGAAGTCCATCCGGCGAATCAATATCTTTACGTTTGATTTTGCCGTAACTCAAAGACAGCAGATTCTTTTCCTGAAGATTGCTGTTTTTTTCCTTGACCTGGGTCACGAGTTGATACAAAGTGTGGACACGCCAGTGAGAGGGAACGCTGCCTATCCATTCGATGCCGCTATCTTTCATCTTTTCATAGGTAGTAATCTCACTCATTTTGCCCACCACCATTTCCAAACAATGCCTGCAATTTTTCCATCAGTACCTTTTCACGGGCCGCAACGCGTTCTGCAATATCAGCCGCCGGTTCCAGTTCCTCATATTCATAGAAGGTACGAGTGAATGGAATCTCATACCCGACCTTGGTCTTGCTTTTGTCGATCCAAGCACCCGGACGATAAGGCAGAACTTCCCGTGCAAAATAAGCATCCACATCTTCATCAAGTGGAACACTTTCAGTGTCACGCTTGGAGGTATCGGCTACTGGCTTTCCTTTTTTTATAATCGGGTTGCCGTCATCCTCCAAAGCAGGACTTTCCACTGTAATTTTATTGTAGCCAAGCGATATGGCATCAAGCACTTTGCTTTTACAAGTCAACACTGTTTTTTTATCTTCTAAGGTCTTTGTAAAAATTGCACTTCTATATTCGCTGTATGCCTGTGTGATCAAATTGCGGCAAGCTTCCGTAATATCTACACGCTTATTACCGATAGGACGTCTGCGTGCCTCACAGCACTTGCTGGCATCAATCAGCAAAATGCGTTCTCTATGTGTTTCGGGTTTGTTTTTAGATACTATCCAGATATAGGTTGCAATTCCGGTGTTATAAAAGCTGTCATTGGGAAGCTGAACAATAGCATCCAACCAGTCATTCTCAATAATATAGCGACGGATTTCACTGGGGCCACTTCCTGCATCTCCTGTGAAGAGAGAGGAACCATTTTGAATAATAGCCATTCTGCCGGTGTCCTTCAATTTAGCAATGCCATTCAGCAAGAACAGCATCTGCCCATCGGATTTTTGAGGTAAGCCAACGCCAAACCGACCAGCATCGCCCAGTTTATGTTCTTTCTCCACATCGGCTGCTTCACGCTTCCAATCGATACCAAATGGAGGATTAGAGATGATGTAGTCGAAGGTATAGCCCTTGAATTTATCCGCATTCAAGGTGTCGCCGAACTGCATGTTTTCAGGATCGCCACCACGGATCAGCATATCCGCTTTGGCGATACCAAAAGTAAAAGGGTTGATTTCCTGGCCATAACAGATGATTTCAGCCTCTTTGTCAAGGGCGTGAACACGCTCTTCCATACAGGTAAGCATCTGGCTGGTACCCATCGCCATATCGTATACAGTCTTGGCCGGGGCATCCTCGCCGGAAAAATCCGCATTCATGGTAAGCAAGTCACACATCAAATAAATAATGTCACGGCTGGTGAAGTGCGCACCTGCTTCTTCATCATAACTCTCAGAAAAACGCTGAACAAGGTTTTCGAAGACATAACCCATATCAATTGCAGAAATTTTCTCCGGATTCATATCTGCATTGTCAGCAGTAAAGTCGCTGATAACCTGATACAGAACTCCCGCATCCGCCATACGCTCGATTTGCGTAAAGAAGCCCATATTCGCCAGAATGTCGATAACATTATCGGAGAAGCCGTTGATGTACGCCTCGAAATTGGTCTTAATATTCTCTGGGTCAGCTTTCAGTCGCTCAAAGGTGTACTGGCTGGTATTGTAAAAACGATAGCCAGATGCAGTACGCAGAAAACCATCTTTGACAGCTAACTGTTTCACCTTTTCATAAGTGGCCAGCACTTTTTCTCTGGTCGGGAGTAAGCAGTCATGAAAACGCTTAATCACGACCATGGGCAAAATAACCAGACCATATTCATGGGGCTTATATGCTCCAAATAGACTGTTCGCCACATTCCATATCAGATTTGCTTTTTCTTGAATGTTTGTACCGACTATTTTGATCTTTTCATTGGTATCCATAATCTCGTTCCTCCCTAATATTGGCTGCGATCTCATTGATTTTCTCGATTAAACGACTTGACTTAATGCCGTATCGCCACAGTTCTCCGTTTTCCTCCATGGTGTCGTGAGTTATTGAGAAGATGCAGCGACCACGCATTACATCGAAAATGCAGTGCGGCATATCCTTGATAGCGTCACAGATGCCTTGCACCGCAAACTGATAATTGTTGGGTGGCTTCTCGCCCAGTGTCAAAAATCCGCTTAATTGCTCGCCAAAGATATCAATAATATCACCAACTGCCAAAAACTCATCTACCTCTGCCGGAATCTGATCTGCCCATGTTCGGAGATCTTCCATCGACCACTTGGTTTCCATAAGCTCCAACAATCTCTGATGGTGATTGTAAGCCCGTTGTAACCTCGGCCTACTCTTCATCCCTTCCTTAATTCTGGGGACAACAGTTCTATCATCCAGGTCTTTGTGGAGTACCGTCAATCGCCGGTCTTTATGAACCACCGGAAATCGCTTTCCGTCGGAATGGATAATATCAAGCATAGCGTTTCTGGCATATCGCTGAATCGCCTCATCAGTCACCACAATTGAAGCCATTGGGAAGTACTGATTCACAGCATTAAATAAGCTATCGACTGGGTCTACATATATAGTTTCAACTTGTTTAGCATCCAATGTTTTCAGAAATGCACCACAGGTTTCCTCAGATGAATCTCGCAAAATATCCAGGCAATAAACCTCATCATCCCAAATTCCTAAAACAGCGGGATAGAGCTCCCCCCAAAACACCACCTCGACAATGCTAATGATATGTGGTGTTCTGACCGGCGGCAACAATGACTCCCTATATTGGATTCTGCGTCGCATTACTTCACCCACTGAAGCAGTAGAAGCCGGAACACCGTAATGTTGGCATACTTTTTTATATGAGAATTGAAAAGTCCCATCTGCCAAGGCATCTGATAGCCGATTTGTGAATTTGCATCCCTTTTCTCCAAATTCTGTAGGCTCAGGGAAAACGCTTTGCCCGCAATTATCACAGCGCATATAACGCTGATGAAAAAGTAGGCTGATTATTTGAAATGTCTTGTGGTCCTCGTCAAGCCACAATAAATCCTTGAGTTTTCGATCCACAATTTTAGAGCAGCGTGTTCTCGAGGAACGACAAGCAGGGCAGAGCAATTTCTCATCCTCAAAGTATCTACGATGTACAACTTCTAAACCAACATCATCACTATTTGTTTTTAATACCACAAGTTCGGGTATGCCCAGCCGTTCGGTTTCGGCTTTGGAGATGTTTTCTTTTGTATATAGCTTTTTTCCCAAGGCACACTCCTCCCATCTTATTTTATTATACAATATTTGCCACCAAAAATCAAATGATTTCAATTATTATCTTATATTTTTTTAATTTTGCCACCAAACAACGAACATCTTAATTTTTAATATATCAAAAATAGCTGTATAATGGAACCATCAAAAAGGGGAAATTCACCGACCTCCACGGAAGCCGTGAACAGGTGAATTTCCGATGCTTTTAAGGAGGTGGTGTCTTATGTGCAAATAAAAAGAGCGGCAATCTGCTGGTACAGATTAACCGCTCATTTGTAATATGTACGCTATCAAAATATCATGTATCGCTTGTTTGGTCAAGCAGAAAGGAAAATTATATGTATCATTATTACTATGTTAACAACAATCAGACGTTAAATCCTGGCCTTCATCATGAAGTCCATACAAAAGAGCATGCTGAACAGCTTGGCATCCGTAGCGCACAGTATGTGGGCTACTTTGAAAGCGAGGTTGATGCAGTAGCTCATGCGAAGAAAATCTATCTCGATGCGGACGGTTGTGCAATCTGCTGTCCTAAGGCAAACAGGGGGTAATCGTATGGCTCGTTCTACTCATCATGTCGTTCACAATCCCAATGGTGGCTGGGATGTAAAACGTGGCGGAGCTCAACGCTCCAGTGGCCACTATTCCACCAAGGAACAGGCAGTAAATGCCGGAAGACAAATCAGCCGAAACCAAGGCACTGAGTTTGTCATTCATGGGCTGGACGGTCGTATTCAGTCTGCGGATAGCCATGGAGGGGACCCTCATCCGCCGAAAGGCTGATTTCGATAAAACACTGGTCTCCAAAGGCTCCACAAAGTCTATAAGGAGATAAGTGGGTAAAATGCTTGCCGACCACAAGGCCAAGTTAAGACAAAGGGCATCCATGCTTTCGTATGGATGCCCTTTGCACGTCAAGATTTATAGAGTTATCAATCAGAATCTAACTGCGGGATCTCCGTTACGGTTCGCAAGTATTTTTCTGGATCACCATTCAAAATCAATTCCGCATAAGACAGCGGATCGTTGTAGATGAGCCAGTCCAGTTCAGACCGCTGGAAACGGCTATTCGCAACTTCGTCCTCTACAGCGGTGCAATTAATGGAAATCATGCTGTCGTCAGAATATCTTAGTTCAACGCAGCCTGTGCCCATGTTAAATTCACAGGAAAGTAATGTTTTCATAATGCTATCCTCCAATATAGGCTCTGTTAACAAGAAAAACTCCCGACTAATTCCTGTTAGGAATCAGACGGGAGTTTCGTATGCACCCGAAAACCGTCAGCTAACAGTTGATAAGTGATTTAGTTCCTTATCACTGTTAAGCCAACAATTAAAAAAAAGGGGGGGGGTAAAACATGCCGCATAGCAGAAGAAACTCTCAGCAGACACTGGCCTTAAAAATTGAATTAGCCGAAGCGAAAGTGGCAAAAACAAGAGCTGCTCACGAAAAAGCTGTTGACGAATTGAAAAAACTCTACGACATTCGCAAGGAACAACAGCAGGAGCAGCTTTTAAAGGCAATGATGTCCAGCAAACGGTCTTTTGAGGAAATTTTGAAATTCATTTCTGACGATACCGCGTCAGAGGAGGACATTTTATGAACGAATACTCCAGAATTGTTATTGAAGAATACTGTGTGACACACAATACGCAGAAGAGCGCACGACTGTTCAGACTAGTATAGATGTCCTATGATCTTTCCGCAGAAGGCAGCGATGCCGATGCCTGTTATCTGGAAAGCGCCATTAGTAGAGAAAGAAATCCGGAACTCAAACAAGCTCTGCAAGACTTGGATGACTACCTGTTCGGGTGGTAAAATTATGCGCCATTTCCAGTTAGGGTACTTTTTTCTGGAAGTTCACAATCACGTATCACAAAATCTTATGCACGGAGCATGCCTTGCAGGCTTTCCAGTGCGGCTATGCGGGCGCTAATGGCAAACACGCTGGCTGCGTGGGCCAGCTGTTCCGAACCAGCATCCACCGGGATGATGCGGGCCAGGATCGTGCTGTGATCCACCGCGTCGAACCGGACGCCAGCCTGGCGGCACAACTCGGCGGTGCGGTGGGCACAGCCGGGCATCGTGGACAAGGCTGCCACGGCGTCCTGGGCGTCGGTGGGGCGCGCTGCGCCGCTGTCACTCAACTCCTTGTTTAGCACGGTGCCAAAATGCCGCGCCGCACGCAGGCTTTCGCTTTTGCCCAGCAGGGGGTCCTCCTCAGCCATGTCCAGCTGCAAAGGTTCCCGCACAAAGCCGGTGTAGCGCCGGGCCATGCGGTTGTATTCTCGCTGCAATTCCTTTTTCGTCAAGTCTGTGTATTGCATATTCTCCACTCCTCTTGCATGGTATAGTATACGCAAGGAGCGGCAGTATGTAAAAAGTATTATTTATATGTTTGTTATATAAAAATGATATGGCGGGGCCATTTTGTAGGGAGGGGTCTTGACCCCTCCGCGGGGTGTCGAGGACGCCGCCCCCTACAACACAAATCTAAAACAGATCCAACTCCGCGTCCAGGTACACCGCTTCACGCACGGCAAGGTGGTACGCGGGCTTCGTCAGGTAGTGCAGCAAAAATTCCAGCACAACCGCGTTGCCCAAGCCCCGGCCCTCAATTTTAAAGTTCGTGAATCCCATCGGCAGGTAAGTGTCGCGGATATCCCCCACGCCGATAAACGCGGGGCTTGCCATCGCGCGGGAGAAGCGGTATCCCTCGCTCGCGTCGGGCGCGGTGCAGCGGTGTTCTGGGCCGGGCAGGCCGAGATTTTTGCGGCTGACGGCCTCGTAACAGGCTTTGCGGTCGGGGCAGGCGGGGCGGCAGCACTCGTTGCACAAAAATTCCACCTTGTCTCGCAGCGGCGCGGGCAGGACGGCCAGTTGCGCAAACGCCTTGTTCAGGCGAAAATCCGGCACAACATAGCGAAATTCCGGCCGTTCCAGCTCCCGGCGCAGCGCGGGAAAATCCGTCAGCACCTTGGTGGTGGACGACACAAGATACAGCTGCGGCCAGATCTGCCGCAGGTAGTTCGCCAGCAGGTCCGAATGCACAATGACGCCGTTTGCCACGTTGCCGTCCTCGGCCAACAGGCGGCAGAGCCGGTTGCACCGTGCGTCGGCCAGGTGCTCCGGCCCCAACAGAGAGTTACTGAAAGTCAGCCGGGCCGAAATACCGTACGCCCGCAGTAGGGCCAGCACGCGGCGGGACGGCACATCCCCGGCCCCCACGCGTCCGCCGCCCCACAGGCAGTTGGCCGGGGCACCGTAAATCGACGCTATATCGCACCAATCGTAAAAATATTCCGGGTGGGCGCGGGTTAGCGGCAAAAACCGGGCGTAGAGTTCGTAAAATTCAAACAAGCCCGGCAGGTGATAATGTACAATTTTTTTTGCCATGGTGTGCCCCTCCCCGCAAAGTTTCTACCCGCATTATACCACCCCGCACGGGAGCAGGGCAACGGCAAATTTACACCGCCCAAGACGGAAGGCGGGCAGATTTGAGAGAACCCCCTTGAAAACCCGCGCGATGGCGCGTACAATAGGGGTTAGAAAAAGCTAACCGCGTAAAAGGAGAGCGGCAAGATGAACGAAAATGTTACTCTTTCCGGCGTGCCGCCCCCTGCAACAGCGCGATAACACAAAAACACCCCCAGTCGGGTACATGCATCACGCGTTCCCGACCGGGGGCTATTTCATTCTCTTATCTTATCGATTCCAAATATTATTTTCCAAATCCTTCAATCGGCTCTGGTACTCAGCCATCCGCTTGTCGGCCTTGCCGTCGCCGTCTGGAAAACTGATGAGGTAGCCGTTCGGCGTGTCGTGAAAGCCAATTTCCCCGGTCAGGCCACAGATATCGGAAACCTTGAGCAGAGTGTGGAAATCATACTGCATGGCGCTGATGGAAAGTGTCTTGTTCATAGCCGACTCCTACCTTGTAAAATCATTTCTCTGATTATACCGCAGCCGACGCAAAAATGCAAATGGACTTTTTACCAAATCAGCAGCCCGATGTGGTAGAATACGCAGCTGATGGCCAGCGAGAACGCCACATAATACCCGATGGACAGCACGATCCACTTGGCAGAGTGGTTCTCGCGGTAGGTCGCGGCTACGGTCATGGTGCAGGGCACATTAAAGACGATGGCCATGATAAAGCCCAGCGCCTGCGCTTTGCTGATGACCTGCGGCAGCAGGACGGCCAGACTCTCGCTGACGGCGACGGACTTGGCGTTGAAGGCGGCGGCCGCCACATCGCTGTTGCTGTACAGCGCGTTGATGACACCCAGCAGCGATTCCTTCGTCAACATGGACGACAGGTATGCCATGAACATCTGCCATGTCATGCCAAAGAACTCCGTCACCGGCGAAATGACCGCGCCGATTTGCGTCAGCAGGCTGTCCCCGCCGCCCCAGGGGTAAGATAGCAGGTAGAACACGATGGACACGGCGTAGATGACCGTGAACGTGCGCCAGTGCGGGTACGTGAACCAGGGCCGTTTTGCCGGAGTATTCTACGAGAAATACCACGTAAAACCGTTGGATTGCCGCCGCCAAGCCCGATTGCAGACAAACGAAACATAAACGCAAAAATCCCCCGACGCATTGCGTCGGGGGATGCATTGTTTTATGCGGCAGGGGAGCGTGGGCGTTACACGCGCACCAGCTCGTACTCCTTGTTACCGATGCCCAGCTCGGCGGCGGTATCAATGGTGTGGGTGCCGTGGCGGCTGTTGACGCGCTCCATAAAGTGGTCGCGGCCGGGGTCGTTGCTGTTCATGACTAGGTCCACGCAGGCACGGTCCAGCGCAACGGGATCCAGGCTGGACAAAATGCCCACGTCGTCCATGCAGGGGTCCTCGGCCACGGCGCAGCAGTCGCAGTCAACGGACAGGTTCTTCATCACGGCCACATAGGCAATCTTGCCCGCAAAGTGCTTGGCTACGGTGGAAGCGGCGTCGGCCATAGCCTCCAGGAAGGTGTCCTGCGGGGCGCAATTCTCCCACAGCACGTTCTGGTCGGTGACCTTGCCGCCGGAGTGGATGTAGGCCTTGCCCGCGCTGGACGCGCAGCCGATGGACAGCTGCTTCAGCGCACCGCCGTAGCCACCCATGGGGTGACCCTTAAAGTGGATAAGAACCAACATACTGTCGTAGTTTTCAATGTTCTTGCCCAGGTAGTTGACCTTCAGCACCTTGCCGTTCTCGACCGGCCACTCCACGTCGGGGCCTTCGGCGTCCATGATGTCCACGTCAAAAAGGTCGCTCCAGTGGTGTTTTTTCATCAGCTCGATGTGCTTGGGAGTTTCGTTGCGGGCACCGCCGTAAGCGGTGTTGCACTCGACCACGGTGCCATGCACGGCGTCGATGACCGGCTTCATGAACTCAGGATGCAGGTAGTTCTGGTTGCCGTCCTCGCCGCTGTGAACCTTGACGGCGACTTTGCCGGGCAGTTCCACGCCCAGCTGCTTGTACATTTTCACGACCGCCTCCGGCGTGAGCTCGTTGGTAAAGTAAACGGTAGATTTAGACATAATAAGGTCCTCCTTTTAAAAATAGGAACGTGGTTAAAAATCCCGCTGCCACCTCAACGGCAACTCCAACTCGCACCGTTCCAACAACGTTTTATCGCGCAAAATCTCCCGCGCGGGGCCGTCGGCGGCGAGCTGGCCGTGGTGCAGAAGCAGCACCCGGTCGCAGGTGTCGTAGATGAAATCCAGGTCGTGGGACGCAATCAGCTTCGCGCAGGGCAGCGCGTTCAAAATGCCGATGAGCGCCCGCCGGTTGCGGGGGTCCAGCGCCGCGGATGGCTCGTCCATCAGGATCAGCGCGGGGTCCAACGTCAGGATGCCCGCGATGGACGCGAGCTTCTTTTGACCGCCGGAAAGCCGGTACACCGGCCGATCGGCGCAGTGCTCCATGTGGACGGCGGCCAGCGCACGCCGGGTGCGGACGGCGACTTCCTCGGGCGGATAGCCGTAATTCTCGGCGGCAAAGGCTACATCGGCCCGCACGGTGGGCATAAAAAGCTGGCTGTCGGAATCCTGGAAGATGTACCCGACTTTTCGGCGTATTTCCGCCAGATTTTTGCGTTCCATCGGCAGACCGCCCACGGTCAGTGCCCCCGCCTGTATCGGCAGGATGCCCACAAGGATTTTCAGCAGCGTGGATTTGCCCACACCGTTGCAGCCCACCAGCCCAACGCGCTCGCCCGGCGCGACGGCAAAGGTCAGCGCGTCCAGCACTTTCTCCCCGGGCAGCCCGCCCTCATACTGGAAGGAGAGGTCTTGCAATTCTAAAATTGGTGTCATGATGCTCTCCTTTCAAAAAAGTTGGCCGAGAAGTTCAAAAATGGGGATGACGCGGAAGAGGATGCAATACATAAGCGTTGCAACAAAGAAAACCGTGCCTGCGGCGCTGCCCTTCTGCGGTTGCCGGGTAGGGGCGGGGTCGTCGCGCCACCCATACCCCCTTAACATCATACTCTCATACACCAGCTGCGCCCGATCCACACTCCGCAATAGCAGCTGCCCCAGCAGTGAACCCCAGGCGCGGAAATGGATGCCCTTCTCCCCCGGTGCACGCAGGGCGTAGGCCGTCGAGATTCGGTTCCCCTCCTGCAGAAGCAGCACAATATAACGATAGGTCAACAAAATTGTCGTCACCAGCACTCGGGGGACATGCAGCTGGCGCAGCGCGGCGCAGACCCGCTCCATGCCGGTGGTGGCAATCAGCAGGTAGACCGCCAGAAAGCAGAGCACCCCCTTGACCACCAGCACCAGCAGCGTGACCGCCCCGCCGGACAGCACGACCGATCCCAGGGTCAGCACCGGTGCACAGTCAAAAAACAGGTTGGCGATGCCCACCAGCACCAGCAGCGCCACGACAGCCCAACACTGCCGCAGAGTTTTAGCAATCGATAGATTGTCGATTTCATACAGTAGTATCGGCCACAGCGCCATGCCCAGCAGCCCAGTCAAGGCGTATTTTTGGAACGATAGGGTCACACACAGATAGACTAAAACCGCCAGCAGTTTGGGCAGCGGCGGCAGGCGGGTCAGAGCCGTGCCGCGGGCGGCCAAATCGTCCAGCCGGTGGACATTTTTAATCGCGCGATGCAGACGATCCATGTCGCTGTTCCGCCTTTTTCAGGATTTTGCCCAGCACGACCACCGCCGCCAGCACGATGGCAGCGCCAATCAAACCGGCGGCCGAGGCCCCTGCGGTGCTTTCCGACCCAGCTAAATTGTAGTCAGGCAGCAGCGCGGTCAGGCTTTGGATGCGGGCAAAAAATGCCTGCACCGGGCCACTGGCGTCCAGTTCAGTGCTGCCGGTTATGCGCTGCAGCGACCATTCCAACCCATCGGGGAAGGCCGACGCGAACAGCGACAGCACCCCCGCCGTCATCGCCGCCGCCACGGCCACAATGCCCAGCGTGCGGCGCAGCGTCAGCGGCTGCCTGGCCTCGTCGATAGTCTGGGTCTGCCACAGAAGTGCGGGCCTGGCCTGCTGCAAAAACACCAGCACCGCCGCCGTGATGGCCCCTTCCACCAGGCCAATCGCCAGGTGAATAGGCTGCATTGCCAGCAAAAACGCGGTGAAGGGCAGCTCGGTGATGCCACTTGCCAGCGTCTCCACCGAGACGGACAGCGCGCCCATTTGCAGAGTCAGCACGCAGCCTAAGAGCGACGCAACGACGATTTTGCGCTTGGAAATTCCGCGCTGCATCATCGCTTTCCAGAGCAGACCGCCCACAAAGCAGCCGTAGAACGCCATGTTCCAGACGTTCGCGCCCAGCGCCATCAGGCCGCCGTCGGCGAACAGCAGGCATTGGATGAGCAGCACGCCGATCATCGTCAAAAACGCCGCATACGGCCCCACAATGGCCGTCAGCAGCATACCGCCGCAGAGGTGGCCCGACGATCCGGTGCCGGGAATCGTGAAGTTTATCATCTGCGCCGCAAAAACGAACGCGCCCATGACGCCCATGGTGGGGATGATTTTATCCGTTGTGTCGCGGTTTTGCTCCAGTTTGTGTACGCTGTGTCCGGCTGCGACCGCCGAGGCCGCATACATCACCCCGGCCACACCGGGGGAAAGCAAGGCATCTGCCATGTGCATAATTCAATTCTCCATTTCTTTTGTATCAAGTTCCTTTAAAATCGTTCGGCAGGCATCCTGGTAGTTACAGCCCTGCTCGCGGCAGAGCTGGCGCACGCTCTCGTACTCGGGGTAGCAGCGGATGTGCACGGCGTCGCCCTTGGCGGGAACCTCGCACTCCTTGACCTGCACGCTGCCCAGGCTCGTCTGCACGGTGCGCAGACGGCGTTTCAGCACGCAGCGCTCCATTTTTACGCGGCGGATGCCGATGGTGGTCGTCTCGGAAAAAATAATTTGCTCCATAGCGGCGGCGTCCTCCGGTAGGCAGAGCACCGCCAAAAGATACGCGGGGCGGTTCTTTTTCATGTAGACCGGCGTGTAGTACACGTCCCGAGCCCCTGCGGCCATCAGCCGCTCCATCACGTAACCCAGTGCCTCGCCGGTGCAGTCGTCGATGTTGGTTTCCAGCTTGCAGATGGTGTCCTGCGCGTCGCCGTCCGCAGCGCTGTGGGGGTGGATGAGCATGGCCCGCACAAAGCCGGGCAGCTCCTGCTCGCGCTTGCCTGCGCCCAGGCCGATCTTCTCCACGGTGAACGCGGCGGGCAGCGTCTCGCTGGTGCGGATGGCCGCCGCAATGGCTGCGCCGGTGGGGGTCACGTACTCGCCCCGGGCGGTGGTGATGTGCAGGTTCAGGTGCTCGGCTGCCGCAATGTTGACGACGGCCGGCACCGGGATGGGCAGCACGCCGTGGGCGCAGCGGATGGTGCCGGTGCCCTCATAGAGGATCGGCAGGATGACTTCCTCAATGCCCAGGTTGTCCAGGCAGACGGCGGCAGCGGTGATATCCACGATGGAATCCACTGCGCCGACCTCGTGGAAATGCACGGTTTCTAGCGTTGCACCGTGGGCTTTTGCTTCGGCCCTGCCCAAAATCGTGAAGATACGCTCGGCCAGCTCCCGCGCCCGGGGCGTCAAATCTGCACGGGAGAGGATATCGAGGATTTCCGCCAACCCGCGGTGCTCGTGATGATGATGGTGGTCGCCGTGGGCATGGTCATGCGCGTCGCCATGGGTATGGTCGTGGTCATGGTGATGTTCATGCATATGGCAATGTGCGTGGTCGTCGCCGTAGAGGTACGCCATGTCGTGGTCGTGGTTCTCGTGGGCGGCGTCCAACACCACGTCAAAATCACAGGCGTCCAGCCCGGATTTTTTGACACGAGATATTTTGATGTCAAATCCGTCCAGCGGCAGGCTGGCCAGCGCCTTGCGCAGCACAGCCTCGTCCGCGCCCAAGTCCAGCAGGGCGGCGGTGAACATATCACCGCTCAGGCCGGAGTCGCACTCTAAATATAACGTTCGTTTGTTCATTTTTTACTCCTTCGCGCCCAGTGCCAGGCGGTTGATCTGGGTTGCCAAGTAGCCCGCGCCGTAGCCGTTGTCAATGTTGACGGTGGCAATGCCGTTGGCGCAGGAGTTGATCATCGTCAGCAGGGCCGACACGCCGCCGAAGGACGCGCCGTACCCCACCGAGGTGGGCACCGCAATGACCGGGTTTTGCACCAGCCCGCCAATGACGCTGGCAAGTGCGCCCTCCATGCCCGCCACGGCCACAACGCAGTTGGCGGCCTGGATTGGCTCCAGGTTCGCCAGCAGGCGGTGCAGCCCGCTGACGCCGACGTCGTAGACGCGGGTGACTTTGCTGCCGAAGAACTCGGCGGTCTGGGCGGCTTCCTCGGCCACGGCAATGTCCGCCGTGCCTGCGGTGCAGACGGCAATATTGCCGTGTAACGGTTTATTGTGCTTTTCCAGTTTCAACAGGCGGCTGATGGGGTCATAGGTCGCGCCGGGGCAGGCGGCCTGCACCAGCGCGGCCTGGGCGGGTGTGGCGCGGGTGCCCAGCACTTCGCCTTCCTCAGCAGCCAGCCGTTGGAAGATACCGACGAGGTAGTCGTCGGCCTTGCCGCTGCAAAAAACGACCTCGGCAAAGCCGGACCGCAGCCGTCGGTGGGTGTCGAGCTTGGCGTAGCCCAGTTCCTCAAACGGCGCACGGCGGAAGTATTGTTCCGCCTCCTCCACGCTCACCGCGCCGTCGCGAACCTGTTCCAGAATGTGTTTGGTGTCCATGGTTTGTCCTTTCGTGAGATTGGAGAGCAGGGTAGGGGATTGGCTTTTCAGCCGCTCCTTACTTTTTAACCCCCAATATCTCGTTCATGCTCCCCATCCTATATCCCTGCAGATCCATCGTCACATAGGTAAAACCAAAATTTTTAAACGCTGTAACGATTTCTTCCCGGTGTTCCAGCAGCTTCTCAAACTCTGCGGGCAGCACCTCGATACGCGCCATTTTGCCGTGGATGCGCACCCGCAGCTGGTGGAACCCTAAATCCAAAAGCAGCTGCTCAGCCTTGTCCACCATGTCCAATTTTTCCTCGGTAATTTCCTCGCCGTAGACGAACCGCGACGACAGGCAGGCAAAGGACTGTTTGTCCCAGGTGGGCAGCCCCAGCTGGTGGGAGTAGTTGCGAATCTCTTGTTTCGTCAGGCCGACATGGCGCAAGGGACTGGTCACGTGCAGCTCGGCTACGGCCTGCAAGCCGGGGCGGTAGTCGCCGTTGTCGTCCATGTTGGAACCCTCTGCCACATACAGAACACCGTTTTCCTTCGCTAACGCGATGATTTTTTCAAACAATTCATGCTTGCACAGGTAGCAGCGGTTCTTGGGATTGTGGGAGAAACCCTCGATTTGCAGTTCCTCAGACTCCACAATAAAGTGACGGATTCCTTCCTTTTTGCAGAACGTCGTTGCCTCGTCCAACTCCCGCTTGGGGAAAGAACAGCTCCGCGCGGTCACGGCAATAGCATTGTCGCCCAGCGTGTCGTGCGCTACTTTTAATAAGAATGTGGAATCCACACCGCTGGAAAAGGCCACCGCCACGCTGCCCAGCTCCAGCAGATACTGCCGCAATGCTTCCAATCTGTCCATCTATGTTCAGCCTCGCTTTTCGACGATTTTCTATACACCAAGCATACCATTGAAGTGGGGTTTAATGTCAAGAGGAAACCGCAATTTTGTTTGGATTTTTCGCCCGGCTGTGGTATAATTTTGGAAAAAGGGGGCGGCGAAATGTACTTTGCCTACGGCACCAAAGAGACGGACTATTTAAGCCGCAAGGACAAGCGGCTAGCGGCGGCCATCGCGCAGATCGGGCCGATTGAGCGCGAGGTGGATACCGACCTGTTTGCGGCGGTCGTGCATCACATCATCGGGCAGCAGATTTCGATGAAAGCGCAGGCCACCATCTGGCAGCGGATGCGGGACGCCCTGGGCACCGTGGACGCCGAGCACCTGCTGGCGGTGGGGGTGCCGCAGCTGCAACAGCTGGGCATGACCTTCCGCAAGGCGGAATACATCACGGATTTTGCACAGAAAATCCACGACGGCACGTTTGATTTGCAGGCCGTTTGGCAGATGCCCGACGACGAGGCCATCCGGGCGTTGAGCAGCTTAAAGGGCATCGGCGTCTGGACGGCGGAGATGATTTTGCTGTTTTGTATGCAGCGGCCCGATGTGTTCAGCTACGACGATTTAGCGATACAGCGCGGTTTGCGGATGCTGTACCATCACCGAAAAATTGACCGCAAGCTCTTTGAAAAGTACCGTCGCCGGTTCAGCCCCTACGGCAGCGTCGCCAGCCTCTATCTCTGGGCTGTCTCCGGCGGTGCCATCCCCGGGATGCGGGACTACGCGCCAAAAAAGCCAGCCAAATAAAAAAGAAGCGGGAGCAGCTTTGTGGGAAAGCTGCTCTCGCGTTTGGGTTATGATGGGTAACGGCAAGGCCGCGCAGACGGAGCAAAGCCGCACCCCTATATTTCGCTAAATTCGCCTTTAGCGAAATTAAACGTTGTTCTCCCCCTTCATCCCTGCATCTGCGCCATCATCTTGTGCAGCAGCGCGGTGTATTGCTTACGCTGGCTGCTGACGGCGGCAGGGGTCACGTGCTGGTAGGCGGCTACGCTGCTGTCCCTCAGGGGGTGCGCCAAGGGCGTGTCCGGCAGGACGCGCAGCCGCGCGGGGTGAGCGGGGTCAAACAGGAAATCAATGTACCCGCGCACAAAAATGTGGCTCCAAAGTAAGTCCTCCTGCTTTTCCAGCAGGGCGCAGTAGCGCTCTGGCGGGAAAGTCGGCTTCGCAGCGCAGAGTGGTCCCAGCACGTCGGTGGTGAAAAACAGCCGCGGGTAATCCTTAATATCCTTGCCCGCGAACAGCGCAATCACCCGCATGGCCTCGGTGGTGCGCTCCAGGCGCAGCTGTAAATCTTCTTGCCCGGGATCGGCCATGTCGAAGGCCGGGCCGTTGTCGCCGCCGTCCTCGTTCAGCGAGAAAGTGCGCCGGGCGCTGGTGGCGTTGCGGATGAGCCGTCGCAGCGCATCCTCGTCCAGGCCCAGGCTGTCGGCCAGTTGCTTATAAAAGGGGGCTGGCAGGCGGCGGGCGTCCAGACCCTGCTTGTCGCACAGATCCAGCACCCGCTTCCACAGTTTGCCCTCCCGGGAGGAAAGCCCAATGTCGCCCTGGTCGCGGTTGGCCTGCTTGTTGACGTTCTCGTGCAGGGCGTTACTGTAAATCGCGTCAAAATACGCCAGAAACTCCTTGCCGGAGGTGGTGTCAAACTTGGCCACGGCGGTGCGCATGGCCTGGGTGAAGGTCAAGGTGTCCAGCTTGCCGCGCAGCTGGCTGCGGCGGGTGTAGCGGGCGTCCAGCATGGCTTCCTCGTCCTGGGTCAGGGCGCTGGCGTCGGTGTTTTGCAGGCGGTGCTCGATTTTCTGTAAGAAGTTTTTAAACTCAAACACCAACAGATACAGGCTCTGCCACTCGCGGTTGTGCTGCAGGCGCTCCTCTGGCGGGTACTGCCAGATGGCGTGTGTCTCAATTTCGCGGCGTAGGGCGGCCTGTCTGGGGGTGTCTTTTTTGTAGTCCGGCACGGCTCACACCTCCCGGTCGGGGTGCAGCATCAGCTTGATAAAGGCGCGTTTATCGGCAATGTCCTCCCCCGCTGCCATGTCCACGATGCCGTCCAGCGTGAACAGCGTGCTGATATCGTACTGGCGGGCGGTTTTGACCTGGCCGTTCTCGCGGGTCAACTCGCGGTAATAGATGCCGCAAACCTCCGTATCATCGAGGATTTTCTCGGCATACCGCAGCGCCGAGGCCAGCACCAGCGGGTAAGTTTTGGTGCCGAAGGTCGCGTCGGCGTAGTAGCAGGCGTCGTCCTGCATGGTGTCGGTCAGCGTCTCGAACAGGGTCAGCAGGGCGTCGCGCTGCTGGTTTTCCGGCGTAGTTACGTCGATAAGCGTGTAGGGCGTACCCAAGGTGTCCAGTTCGCGGCGGAACGCATCGAGGTTGTCGCTGCGGGGACTGTTTTTCTGGCGCACGGCCAGTACTGTGATCTCGTCGCCGGGGCGGGCGGTGTCGGCGATGATGGGCGTGATGGGATAGCAGGACGGCGCAGTGTAGGTTTGTTGGTAGTTGGCCGCCTGCGCCGCGTAGGGTGCGATGGCAAAATTGCTGTCCAGCGGGATAGCGGTGATGTAGATACGTTTCATAGGATGCGTCCTTTCCTGCCGTGCGCGGCAACACTTTTTTGTATTATAGCAAATTTAGGCGGAGGATTCAATGAGAAAAGGGGCGCACCCTCCCGGTGTGCCCCTTCCCTATTGGGTTACTTGCCTAACGCGGCCAGATACGCGGCGTTCTGCGCGTCGATCTGCTTCTGGAACGCGGCCACGGCGGCGGCGTAAGCGGCCTCGCGCTTGTCAGCGGCGGCCTGTGCCTCGGCGGCGGTGGCGTAGCGGGTCTCGGGCGCAGAAGCCTTGGGCGCGACAGCGGCGATCGCACCGCTGCCGACATAGCCCTTCACACCCTTGGGGCCGGCGATCGTGGTGGTCTCGTTGCCGCAGGTGTCGCAGACGTAGACGTTGCCCTGGCGGGTCCAGTTGTGATAACCGCACTTCTGGCAGGTGGTGTACTCGATGCCCCAGGTGCCGTTGGCAATGGCCTCATCGATCTCCTTCTGCTGCTCGGTGCGGGTATCCACAGCCGGGGTGTTGTCCTCGGTGGACGCGGCGGGCGTCTCGGTCACGACTGGCTGCGGCGCGGGGGCCGGGGTGGAGCCATCCCCAAAGACGGCGTAGAGGTTCAGGTTGTTGCCCATCTCCTCGACGTGGATGTGCCAGAACAGCTCATCGTAGCTCAGGGTCGCGGGGGTGTAGATGCTGACCCCGCCGTCCGCCGTGGCCCAGTAGGCCACCGCCTTGCCGTTCACGGTGCTGGGCACCTCGCTGACGCCGCCGTCAAACACTGCGTCGGTCTTGACCGCTGTGTCGTCGGCGTAGTAGTGGACGTAGGCCGTATCGCCGGTGATGGCCATAAAGTACGCGCCGGTGGTGCGGTGGGTGCCGGTGCCGTCATCGATGTCCACGCTGGGGCAGAGCCAATCATCCAGCTGGTCATAGCTGAACTGCTCGCCGGGCATGACGTGCTTGCCGTTGCACTGCCAGTACTGGGCACCCTCCGGCAGGGCGGGTGCGGTGATGGTGCCGGTATCGTCCGGGGAGAGGGACATCGTGTCGTAGCCGTCGAAGGTGAGCTGGTAGGTGTACAGGTAGCTCAGCGGCTTGCTGGACTTGGCGAAAGCAGAGACCGGCACGCTGACGGCCAGTGCGGCGACACCGAGAGTAACGGCGATGATTTTGGAAAAATGCTTTTTCATGATAAAGTTCCTTTCTATGTAGAAAATTGATGGGCGAGCACGGCCCGCCCGCGGAAACATGAGGGGCGGCGGCCTGGGGAAGGTGGGCTGCCAAGGGGTGCGGTGGGAAAGGTGCATGGGTGATTTAGGCAACATTGTCCTGGTGGTTGTAAGTCTCAATGTACTTGGTGACGGCGGCGCTGTACAGGTTGTCCAGAGAGGTGTAGCCATGGTAGTACCAATGGTAAGTATCATTACCAATGCTGAACCGCTTCACGCCGGAATCAATGGTAATCTTGTCGTCGGGCGTGTTATAGTCGTTCAGGCCGCTTGCAATGTTGCCGTCGGCGTCCTTGCTGACGTTATTGAAGGTGATGTACCAGAAGTAGGAGTTGTCGGCATCATAGGTCTTGTCGTCGTATTTGCCAACGTAGTTCTCATGAACGTTGACCTGGTAAGCCAAGATGACGCGGTTCTTGTCGCCCCAACCGTCGTTGTTTTTCGGGGTCAGGATGTAGTTGCCAAGGTAGGTCATGCCCTTAAAGCTCTCGTTGTCACCAAAGGTGTTTGCCACGTAGGCCTTGAGCACATCCTCCGCCTGGTTTTGCAAACTGACCAGCACGGAATCGGAGAGTGTGTCCGCGCTCGTCACGTACTCGTTCAGCCCTGCCACCGTGAAGGTCTTTTCGGTCGCCTGGGGCATCGCGCCGTACTTGTCAATGCAGTCGCTGAAATCGTCGCGATTGCTGTGGACGGTCAGGGTCACGGTGTCGCCGTTGGACAGGCCGCTGTTCTCGTCCAGGGTGTAGTACAGGCCCTGCGCCTCGGCGGCGGTGGGCAGGCTGTTGACGGTGGCGCGGCCGTCGGGGGAGATGCCGCTGAACTCCACATCCACGCCGTCAAACGCGTCAAAGGTGTTCACGCTGGCCAGGCCCGAGACGGTGTAGGTGATGTCCGTGTATTTGACCTTGACGCCGAAGGCCTCCTCGGCCTCGTCGGAGTTGTCATCCCAGGTGTAGGTGACGACGTCGCCGTTGGACAGGCCCTTGGTCTTGTCGGCGCTGCCGGTAGCGCAGGTCTCGGCGAAAAGGTCAGCCTCGTAGCCGTCGTACAGGCTGGCGGTCAGGCTGCTCAGGCCGTAGGTGTCGTCCTTGAGGTTCTTCATCTGCTTTTTGAAGCGGGTGGCGATCTGCTTGCCGTAGTCCTTCTCGAGCTTTTCGGTGTCGAAGCTGATATTGAGCTTGCCGACGGTGTTGTAGCCGTCCGCCGAGAGGGTCATGTACTTGCTGACATCAATGGTCGGGGTGCGGTTGGCGAACGCCCAGCCACCCGCCGCAACGACCGCCACTGCGGCGATGGAAACGAGGACCTTAGCGGGATTGCGCTTTTTCATTTTCGTATTCTCCTTTGCATTATTGACTGCGCTGCCGCAGTAGGGGCAGAAAGTGATGCCGTTCTGGATTTCTTTACCGCAATGTGTGCAGATCATGGTGTTTTTCCTCCTGTTTTGTAGCTGACAAGTGGTTTTTGCCGTGGTATAATGTGGGTAAGGTTTGCGGGGTTTTGCTTGTTTTGTTTCCTTACACCTAAGCAATAGGGGTGGGGGTTGGGAAAGTTAAGGGGAATTTTAAAATTTTTTGGGATTTTTTTGGAAAAGTTTTAAAAGGCAAGGTTTATCGCTGCCCAACACCGGGCAAAACCCCTTCAGGTCTCCCCTCACCCATCCATATCCCCCGGAATGCTGCGGGCCGGGCATGCCCGGCCCCTACATCTATACAGGACTTTAACACTATGCAATAACGGCACACGCCCTCGGGAGGGATAAATCCCTCCCCTTCAACTCTACCCAGGAGGCCCCCTTCATGCACCCCCACACCGCTACATCTGCCATCCTCCGCCGTGGGCTGACCATCCGCGACTTGCAATGTCCACCTGCGGATGCCGACACGGTTACGTCCATCACTATTGACGACACCATCCGTGCGGCCAAGGGCAACTTTGGGTTCGTCTACGCCGCTACCGGCGACCGCGAGCTTTACCGGGAATGCCTCCTGGCCGAAAGCTACGCAAAAACGCAATACGTCAGCTGCGCCATCCACCTGCGCCGCGCATTTGAGCTGCTGGCCTTCTACACGGTTGGCCGGGCGCTCTGCACCGTCACACCGGGTCTGACCATGCCCGAGGCCAAGGCCCACGCCAAGCAGTTTTACGAGAGCGACCCACGCTGCTTCAACCCCAAATTGCAGCTCTCCCTCGTGCTGGCGGGGCTGGGGTACATCGACGTCGTCTTCAATGAGCGGTTCGCTTTCTCCGACAACCCTGCCTACCCCGGCTGCAAAAAGATGGTGGACATGCTCTTCTCGCTGTACAGCGACGCGTCGGGCATGGCCCACACCGGCAGGGATGGCGGCCACCGGGACTGCAGCTGGCTTCTCCCCCGATTCTACACGGCGGCGGGAATGCTGCTGCAAATCGATGTGCCGGCGGCGGACTTTTTCCCCGCCATGGATAGATTTTTACATAGGTACGATGCTTCTGCTGTGCCGCTCGAGAACTACTATCCCCTCTCCGCCGCCGTCTGCCGTCAGATGGACGTCTGCGCGGCGGGCGACAGCCTGCTCTGCGTTACCGATGAAGCCGCGCCTACCTTTTATATAGCGAAGCACGTCACAGACGATCCGGCCGTCGGGCGGGATATCGGCTCGCTGCAATCGCTCTGGCGCGCGTCGGAGCAGACGCCCGAGAACGTCCTGATGGACGTGGGCCCGCTGGGCGCGGGCGAGGATCGCTACCACCTGTTCCGCATCGTGGGGCGGCCCTACGCGCTTTCGGCCGAGGTGCTGGCGGGACTGAACAGCACGCAGAAGCGTCAAATTATCAACGGCATCGTGGGCAGCATCTACACGTTACACCATTTTATGCCGCCGCTGCCCCACCGGGGGCTGCGCCCGGGCTGCTACTACGTCTGCCGCCAGGGAGCGAACTGTCGCGCTGTGCTGGCGCTGTTCTCGACGATAAAGGACAATACAGCGGAAAAAACGGTCTATGGTGAGCTGAACAGTCTTTTACAGAATGTGACCGACCGTATGTACATCGCGCCGGAGCTTTCGGGCGGCAGCGCCCGGCCCGGGGAGCTGACCAAGGCGGACATCTACTCGCTGGGGCGGCTCATCGCCTTTGTCTACACCGGCGAGCCGCGCGCTGACCTGGACGATCTGCGCATCCCCTGCGCCATGGTGGAGCTGGTGCAAAAGCTGACCGACCCCGACCCCGCGCGGCGGCCGGACATCGACGCGGTGCGGGCGCGACTGGAAAACGGCGGCGGCCAGCGCCTTGTCTATGGTGCAGCGGCCTGCCAAGGCACCCGCCCCCGGCAGGAGGATGTGCTGTTGGCTAACGGCACGCTGACCGCCCGGCCGGACTACACCCTGGCCGACACAGCCCCCTGCCCGGCTGCGTTCGCAGTGCTGGATGGCATCGGTGGCGGGTACGGCGGAGCCGAGGTCGCCCACGCGGCGGCCGAAGCGCTGGACCGCGCGGCTGCCCCCTACCTGCACATGGAACTAGCCGACTACACCCGGCCCCTGGCCGCGATTTTTGCCGATGCCGAGCGGGAGACGAAGCGGTTCATGGCCGAAAACGGCTACACCCGCAGCGGTGCGTCGGCGGCGCTGGTCATTGCCGCGTCGCGGGCGGTCTACACCGCGAACCTCGGCGACAGCCGTGTCTATCGGTACACCCACGGCGCACTGACCCAGCTGACCCGCGACCATCGGTTTGCCCTGGGCGGGCGGCATGAGCTGTACCAGTATTTAGGAGCCTCGGACGAGGACACAGAAATTTCCCCTACCATCGGGAAAATTGACCGTGTGGCCGGGGAGCGGCTGCTGCTGTGTACCGATGGGGTCAGCGGGAAGTTGAGTGATGAGGAACTGGCTGCAATGCTCACCGCCCACCCCGATGCCGGGGATGCGGCGGGGGCGATAATAGCTGCTGTAAAGTCTGTTGCGACGGATAATGCGACGGTTTTGGTTGTGGACCTATAATAAGCTAACACCCCGCAGCGCAAAGGTAAGCAGTCGTTTTCCCGAAGGTTGCGGGCCGGGCATACCCGGTCCCTACATGGCGGTGGCGTTTTAATGTTGCAATAACGGCCCCCCCCCGGGAGAGATAAATTTTTCCCCTACACATCAACGTTGAAAAAATGGATACAAACACTTTTAACAATCTCATCTCTCAAACATGGCCCGACCTCCACGCCGCCTCCACCCTCGGCGGCGGCACCTTCGGCACGGTGTACGCCTGCACCAAAACGGACGCCGTCACTGGCGTGACACAAAAAGAGGCTGTCAAGGTCGTCCGGGTCGATTTCACGCCCGAGGACCGTGCCAACGCCGAAGAGGAAGGCATCCCCTTCGCCGACTACTACCGCGCCGTCAAGGAAAAGCGCCTGCAGGAGATCCGCTGGATGGTCGCGCTGAAAAGCCCCCACATCGTCCACATCAACGGCTACACCGCTATCGAGGAACCCGATCACTCGGCGCTGTACATTTTGATCCGCATGGACTGCCTGACCGCGCTGGATCAGCTGCGCCCCGCTCACCTGGACGACACCACCGAGCAGGCCGCCGCCCTGGCCGAGAAGGTCGCGCTGGATATCTGCGACGCCCTGCGAGTCTGCCACCAGAACGGCGTGCTGCACCGGGATATCAAGCCTGCCAATATCCTGTGCTCCGACGCCGGGGATTTTTATCTGGGCGACTTCGGCATCTCCAAGGGCACTGCCCAGCAGGCCAGCATGACGTCGTCCGGCACGCTGGAATATGCCCCGCGGGAGGTCATGACCGGGCAGTACGACCACCGCGCCGATCTGTATTCGCTGGGGCTCGTGCTCTACGCACTGGTCAACCACTGGCGGGGGCCGTTTCTGCCCGCGTACCCTGCGCCCATCACGCCGGGCAACCGCAACCAGGCCCAGTACGCCCGGCTGAACGGTACACCCCTTCCCCAGCCCGACAACTGCCCCGCCGCGCTGTGGGCCGCCATTGCGCGGCTCTGCGCCTTTAAGCCGGAGGAACGGTTTGACTCTGCCGAGGCCGTGCTTGCAGCCCTGTGCGACCCGGGGACGCCCGCACCCGCACCTGCCCAACACCGGGCACACCCCAACCTGCCCCGCATCCGCCACCCGCGCCGCCTGGCCGCTGTGGTATTGGTCTTCGCCGTGGCCGTGGGTGTTGGCGTCGGGCTGTACCGTCGGCAACAGATGGCCGCGCCGGATATCTCCCTGGGGGCCGGGCGGGACAGCACCGACGCCGCCCTGGCCCAGGCCAGCGACCTGTTGCAGGGCAACGAAAACTTCATGACCGCGCACAATTTGCAGTTTTGCAGCGACCGCAACGTCACGATACCGGGCGGCGCGTTGGTCTACCTGACAGACCCGGCCAAAATCGAGAGCGACTACCCCGGCTACACCACCGCCGCCGACGCCGACGTCGAGGCCGGGGATTTGACATTAACCTTCGGCGACGTGACTGTCGAGGACAACGACGACGGCACCGTGACCTACACGATACAGCTGACCGAGCGGGCAGACATCACCCAGCGCCGCACGCAGGATGCGCCGATTTATGGCGTAGGTGCGCGGTTTGCCACGGTGCTGCCCTTCGATACCGCCACTGGACAGGTGTTCCCCAGCCTGACCGAGGACTGGACGCCCCACCGCGCCTACACGGTGCAGATGACCGTCACCGTGGACGGCCATACCTACGAAATGCCCATCAATCGCGACACGACCTGGCAAGTGGAGAGTGCCGACGGCGACGTGGCCGCCACCGAGCAGGTGGACGACCTGCCCGGTTACGGCATGCCGGGGCTGATTCTGCGCGCCGCCTACGTGAAGCAGCAGACCATCCGCATCAAGGCCCCCGCCGCGGCGAATTTAGGACTTCTGGTGTGTACCGCGCCCTATGACGGCTACACTGAAGGCGATTATGAAAACACACACCCGGTGCAGGCATTGGCGGACACCCCAGGCTTTGCGGGGTATGATAAGTATTGGTATTTTGATTTGAACGAATTGACAAAGGAATGATCCCAATGCCCCCTCTTTCCTCCCTCATTCCCCAAAAATGGCCCGATATCCAAATCGACGCGCCGCTCGGCAGCGGGGCGTGCGGCACGGTGTACGCCTGCACCAAAAAAAGCGCGGTCACCGGCATTGAAAGCCGCGAGGCCGTCAAGGTCGTGCGGGTGGAGTTTTCCGCTGCCGCCCACCGCCAGGCCGAGGAGGAGGGCATCCCCTTCGACGAATACTATGCCCGCATCAAGGCAGAAAAATCGCGTGAGATCGAACTTCTTGTCAACCTCAAAAGCCCGCACATCGTCCACATCAACGAGTTCGACGCTGTGGAAGAACCCGACCACAGCGCGTTTTACCTGCTCATCCGCATGGATCTGCTGCAGGCGCTCACGGCCTTCCGGGTGGACCATCTGACCGACACGCCGGAGCAGGCCGGCGCCTACGCCCGCAAGGTCACGCTGGATATCTGCGACGCCCTGCGCGTCTGCCACGAAAACGGCATCTGCCACCGGGATATCAAGCCCGCCAACATTCTGTGCGGCGCCACCGGGGACTTCTACCTCGGGGATTTCGGCGTGTCGCAGTATACCGCCGCGCCGGACGCTACGCTCACGTCCTCGGGTACCGCGCGATATGCCGCGCCCGAGCAGCTGATTGGC
>ERZ1035014.136-NODE-136-length-38119-cov-554.077186_pt1 | contig 38119 bp, 65 predicted proteins | sample MGYA00520620_ERZ1035014 | MGnify/ENA primary metagenome ERZ1035014 (study PRJEB33766, sample SAMN09781744) | gut metagenome | biome: gut microbiome | host: Homo sapiens | place: Madagascar | study: EMG produced TPA metagenomics assembly of the PRJNA485056 data...
AACGCCGCAGCGTCTGGCGCGAGTGGCAACGCCGCCGCCTCGGGCGAGAGTGGCACGGCTGCTGTGACTGGCACATATGGCAAAGCATCCGCGATTGGCAATCAGTGCGTCGCCGTTGCATGGGGCCAAGATAGCCTTGCAAGAGGGACTGTGGGCAACTGGCTTGTGGTATCGGAGCGTGACGATGACGGAAATATCATCGATGCAAAAATTGTAAGGGTGGACGGAGAAACCGTCAAGGAAAACACATGGTACACGCTGCAAAACGGCGAGATTTCGGAGGTGGAGGAATGAAGATGCAAAGACATTACTACGCCATCGTGGCTGAAAGGTGCGGCGTCCGGGTAACTATGCGGTCGGAGTGCAATGTGGCCGAGGTGGGCGATCTGGTTAGCGGCAGCAATAAGACAACCGTATATTCCGGGTACAAGGTCATCACAGAGCCACGCTTTGTTTTGTGCGGAACCGGTGAGGACGATTTCTTGAACGCCCTGTATTGTGGGGATATCCCCCAGGTTTCCAAGGTCACCCGGGATGTGTGGAAGCTGGAGCCGGAAAAGGAGGATGCATCCGATGTGGACAACTGACCCGGTATGGGACGCGGAGTGCTACGCAGAGGAGCAGGATAGGCGGCTTGCGAGGATGCCTGTGTGCGATTGCTGCGGCTGCCGCATTACAGATTTCCCCGCTCTGCACTACAAGGACATTTGGATTTGCGGCGAGTGCGTCAGCGACTGCGTCAGCGACAACGAGGAGTATTACGAGGAGGACGATGGGTAATGAGCGATGGTTGCGTTAGGTGGTATACCAAAACCACGGTAGAGATATTTTTCCCGGAAGGGAAAGTGTGCTGTGCGCTGTGTCCGCTGCTGGAGACCTATTCCCGCAACCAGTGCCGGCGCACGGGAGAGTATCTGCCCGACACCAAGGGCGCGGGGATGTATTGCCCGCTAAAAATTGAGGAGGAGGACGAAATTTGAACATTTATGAGAAGATATCGTCCATTATGCAGGACGTGCAGTATTTGGCTAAGGACGATCATGTGGAGTTCGGCAGCACCAAGTATAAAGCCCTGAGTGAGGAGAAAGTCACATCCATCATGCGGGCGGAGCTGCTGAAACACAAACTGGTTGTATACCCCATCGCACAGACGGCCAACCGCACCGGCAACATCACCCATGTGGATGTGGTGTACCGGATGGTCAATGTGGAGGCCCCAGAGGAGTACATAGAGATTGCGTCTTGTGGGGACGGCGCAGACACGCAGGACAAGGGCAGCGGCAAGGCCATGACATACGCTTTCAAGTATATGTGGTTGCGGACCTTTGCACTGCCCACTGGCGAGGATCCGGACAAGATTTCCTCCGCCGAACTGGACGAGAAAGAGCGGAACGCTGCACCTGTGTGTGAGCGGTGCGGATCGGACATTGTATCTGTAAGGAAGCGCAACGGCGAAATGTGGACGGTAAAGGATATGGTTAAGTATTCCAAGGGCCGCTACGGAGCGCAGATGTGCGCTGATTGCATGAAGGCTGCCAAGAAGGAGCAGGACAATGCTGCAGGCTGATGTGACCGCCGCCAGGTGGCAGCAGGATAGCGATGGGGCGTGGCTGTGCCTTCGGGTGCAGTCCCCTCGGGCGGCAATGGCCGTGTGCGACGAGCTGCAGCCGGACAAGCAGTATGTAGCGCAGATCAAGCGCAAGGGCAGGAGCCTTGACGCAAATGCGTATGCGTGGGTTTTGCTGGACAAGCTGGCGGCGCACTATGGGATTCCGAGGAATGATGTGTACCGGGAGTAAATCAAGATCATCGGTGGCGTAAGCGATGTTCTGTGCATTGTATCAGATGCGGCGGACGAGTTCTGCCGAAAATGGGAATCCAAGGGAACGGGCTGGATGGCAGAGCAAGGGCCAAGCAAAATTCCCGGCTGCGTGAATGTGACCGTCTGGTACGGCTCCAGCACCTACGATGTGGAGCAGATGGGCCGCCTTATCGACCAAATTGTTTCCGATTGCAGAGAAGCAAACATCGAGACGCTGACCCCGCAAGAGCTGGATTCCCTGAAATCTCGCTGGGGCGAAGCCCAGCCGCTGGGGGGTGATAAAGGTGACTGACGAGAGACGGTGTTTCCTGTGCGGCAGAAATGGCGCAAGTGACCCGCTGGAGCGGCACCACATCTTCGGTGGGGCATACCGAAACAAAAGCGAGAAATACGGCCTTGTGGTGTATCTCTGCGGCGACCGGTGCCACAGAAATGGGAGTCTATCCGTACACCGCAATGGAAATCAAATGCGCCTGCTGCGCCGATATGGTCAGTTAAAGGCCATGCGGGAGCAGGGGTGGACGGAAGATGACTTCCGGCGTGAATTCGGGAAAAGTTATTTGTAAGGAGGAAAAATCATGGTAAAGAGCAAGGAATTGGCAGAACGGGTCATAGAACTCCACAAGAAGCAGGTCGATGAAATGAGCGCTCTTGAGAAAGAGCGGGATAAAGCCCTCAAGGCTGAAAAGTATGATGAAATGGCCGATGAACTGCGCAGTATGTACTGCAGCTATATCGCGGCTGGTTTCACCGAGGAACAGGCATGGAAACTGACTGAAATTGTCGTTACTAATGCCGTCAAAAAATAAGGAGGAAAACGATGGTAAACAGAATGATTTTGCAGGGGCGGCTTTGCTCTGACCCCGAACGCAGAGCCACACAGAACGGGACAACGGTGTGCAGCTTCCGCTTGGCGTGGAGCGAAAAGGTAAAGGACAGAGAAACGAAGCTGTTCCTCCCCTGTGTGGCATGGCAGGGAACGGCAGAGCTGATCTGCACCCACTTTACCAAAGGCAAGGAGATCATCGTGGAGGGCAGGCTTTCCAGCCGGGACTATGAGGACAAGACCGGCAACAAGCGCACAGTGGTGGAGCTGACTGCCGACAAGGTGCATTTCTGCGGTAGCAAGGACGCTGTACAGAAACCCACGTATACCTTCTCTGTACAGGAACCCACGCAGACATTCACGGAGATTTCCGAGGACGACGTCGATTTGCCGTTTTAAGGCGGTGCGTTGATGCCGAACAGAATAATACGCGAGAGCATCTGCACCAGCGACAGCATAGATGGGCTTTCGTGGTTCGAGGAGGTCTTGTTCTATCGGCTGATTGTTTCTTGCGATGATTTCGGGCGCTATGACGGACGGGCCGCAATTATCAAAAACAGGCTATTCCCTTTGAAAGAAAATCTTACTCTGAAAACTGTAGAAAACGCCCTTCATGGATTGGCGAGTGCTGGATTGGTTACCCTTTATACTTCACAGGGCAAGCGCTTCCTCTACCTACCAACATGGGGTAAGTATCAGAACCAGAGAGCAAAGGAAAGCAAATATCCTGAGCCTGTAGAGCCTACGCAAGCAGATGAAATCATTTGCAAACAAATGAATGCAGATGTTCCCGTATTCGAGAATCGAGAGTCGGGAATCGATATACGAGAATCGAGAAGCGAGAATAATGCGCGCGAGGCGCGCTTCTCTCCGCCTTCTTTGGCCGAAGTTCAGGCTTATATCTCCGAACGGGGGTCTGCGGTTGACGCACAGCAGTTCGTAGATTTCTACGCCAGCAAGGGATGGATGGTGGGCAAAAACCGCATGAAGGACTGGCAGGCCGCCGTCAGAACCTGGGAGCAGCGCAGAAAGGAGGAAGCCGGTGAACAGCCAACAAAGCAAGAATACCATGTCGGGACATGGCTGTGACATCTGCGGCGGGCTGGGCTACACCGTCCGGCGCACGGAAAGCGGCGAACTGGTGAGCAGCACTTGCAAATGCGAGATCATCCGGCAAAACAGAATTCGCATGGAGCGTTCCGGGCTGTCCGGTCTGCTGGATAACTGCACATTTGAGGCATTCCAAACGCGGGAGTATTGGCAACAGGCCGCAAAGCAAGCGGCGGAGAAGTATTTGACCGACTGGAAAGGCAAGTGGTTTTTCATCGGCGGATCTCCCGGAACTGGGAAAACCCACCTGTGTACGGCGATTTGTGCCAAGCTGATGGACGGCGGAATCCCTGTACGGTATGTGCAATGGCGGGGAGATATTCCGGCAATCAAGGCAAAGGCAAACGATGCAGAAGCATACGCCGAAGCCATGCACCCGCTGAAAACCGTCCGTGCGCTGTATATCGACGATTTTCTAAAGGGCGGCGTTACGGATGCCGACAAAAACATCGCCTTTGACCTGCTGAATGCCCGGTACATTGACCCGGATGCAATCACGATCATATCCACGGAGTTGACTATTGACCGCATTTTGAGCTGGGATGAAGCCATTGGGAGCAGAATCAACCAGCTGGCAAGGGATTATATGCTTAACATCGGGAAAAAGCAGAATTGGAGGCTGAAATGATTGATGGGGGGAGCGGAGATGAAGCACCTCGGAGATATTACGAAAATCAACGGCGCAGAAGTTGAAGTCGTGGATGTTATCACGGGCGGATCGCCGTGCCAAGATCTGAGCATTGCGGGAAAACGCGCCGGATTGGCCGGCGCAAGGAGCGGATTGTTCATGGCGCAAATCCGCATCGTAAAGGAGATGAGAGAGCATGACAGAGCAAACGGAAGGACAGGTGACATGGTCAGACCTCGGTTTATGGTCTGGGAAAATGTGCCCGGAGCTTTCAGCAGCAACAAAGGAAAAGACTTCGCGGCAGTCCTCGAAGAGATCATCCGCATCGCAGAGCCGGAAGCCCCCGATATTGATGTGCCTGAAAAAGGCTGGCCAACTTGGGGGGCTACCACGATGAAGTGGGAGGACGATGGAGCGTGGCTTGGCGAGTGCATGACGCGCAATACTGGGGAGTCCCCCAACGCCGCCGTCGTATCTCGGTTGTCGCAGATTTTGGAGGTGACACCGCAGGAGAAATACTCTTTGAGCGCAAAAGCGTGTCAAGGCATCCTAAGGAGAGCGGAACGGCGCGGGAAAGACTTGCCGGAGATGCTCAAGACGGTGCTTCTTATGCAGTCCGAATCAGAGGGGGCTATGACGGAGGAGGAAAAGGTGCTTTAGTGCAGGAGGACAAGAGCGGGACGCTCGGCACCAGCAACGACCAGACGATTTTTACGCCAATACCTATAAACCCGATGGTGGCTACGCGCTGTAAAGAGTTAGGGCGCGGGACAGGATTTGGCGTAGGAGAACCGGGTGACCCGGTGAACACCATTTCTGCCTCACATTCACATGGCGTATTTGCAACGGCTATTGGAAATCAAGTTCCGCTTGCATACGGCATAGGCAATGGACAGGCCTGCGACGCCTCCATAATGGCAGAGGAAATAGCACAGACGCTGAACACCATGCATGATGCACAGGCGGTGATGTGTGAGGATGTGAGCCACGCGCTGCGAGCAAAGGCGAACTGCGCTTATCGGGAGGACGAGGAGACATACCCGGTGCAGAACATGGTGGTGCGCCGCCATACCCCGATGGAGTGCGAACGGTTGCAAGGTTTCCCGGACGGATGGACCGACATCGGCGAGTGGCGCGACAGCAAGGGCAAAATGCGCAAGCCAAGCGACAGCCCGCGCTACAAGGCACTGGGCAACTCCATCGCCCTGCCCTTCTGGGATTTCCTGGCAAAGCGTATCAGTGCGCAATATCTTCGCCCTGTTACGATGGGTAGCCTGTTTGACGGTATCGGCGGCTTTCCGCTGGTGTTCGAGCGGCACAACGGCAAGGGAACTGCGCGCTGGGCAAGCGAGATCGAAGAGTTCCCCATTGCCGTAACAAAATTGAGATTTGGGGAGGATTGACATGACCACATTACGCATGATTCCCGGCATTACATACACCCGGAAAAACCTTGAAGCATTGACCGGTATGCCGGACAGAGAAAACCGGCGAATGATCAGGGCGCAGCGGCGGCAGGGGGTGCCCATTGTGGCGCTGAAGGACGGCGGATACCGCCTTGCCGAGACCGACGAGGACAAGAAGGCGCTGCTGGACATGTACCGCAAGCGGGCACTGGACGAGCTGGCCACCTACAGCAGGCTTGCAAAGGCTATGCAGGTGGATGGGCAGATGACCGTGGAGGAGCTGCTGGAGAGAGCGAGGGGCGTATGACGGTATACATGCGAGTAAGCCGGGACAAGTACGAGCTTCCGGATGCCGTTTCGGAATCTATCATCGAGCTGGCCAACATTTGCGGCGTCAGCTGGCGGACGATATACCGGGCCGTGTACGGCGGAAAGCGTACCAAAGGATGGCCCAAGTATGTGGCCGTACCGATAGGGGAGGGAGACGATGATTGAGATTACGGTGCCGCTGCCACCCGTCACAAAGAAAAACTCTATGCGGATCATGCACAGCAGCAAAACGGGGAAGCCGTTTATCATGCCGTCCCAGAAGTATATGGACTACGAGGCGGAAGCTGTATGGCACTGCAAAAGGGCCAGAGTGCATCGCCCCATTGAGGATCCTGTGGAGGTCAAATGCCTGTTTTATATGCCTACCCGGCGCAGGGTGGATTTGACAAATCTGCTGGAATCCATCGACGATGTCCTGGTAAGGGCCGGTGTGCTCAAGGATGACCACAGCGGAATTATTGTTAGCCACGACGGGAGTCGGGTGCTGTACGACAAGGATAACCCACGGACGGAGGTATTTATTCTGGAGATGGAGTGCGCAGATGGGACAACCTAAGATGCGCGTATGTAAGCGCTGCGGCTGGAACGAAAAAATGTGGCAGAGCAAAGTTACAGAGTGGGCTAACGCGGATGAGGTGGCCGTACATACGGAAGATGCGCAGAGCGAGGAGCACGCTGCCAACGATGCACCGCCGAAAGCAGACAAGCCGCAGATGGGCGTAAAGCTGCTGCATGCCCGGCTGGAGATGAGCGGTGACCGGGAATCCCTGCTTGCAAACCTACGGGTATTGCTGCCGGATGAAGGGCAGGTGACGGTGGAATGGTGAAAAGAAGCGTGTTAATCGCGGCGCTGCTTGTAGCAATCTTGGGGGCTTTGGGCATTGCGTCTGCCACAGAGGACAGCGGGCAAACGCCGGAGACTGTAGTTGTGCCGCCGGGGGTGGTTCTGCCCCGCGATGAGCCGCAGGAGACCCAGGAGACGCGGACATGCGTATTTACCGTCACTGCGTACTGCCCCTGTGAAAAATGCTGTGGGGCGTACGCAAATGGCTACACAGCTACCGGCGAAAAGGCCACCCAGGGCGTGACGATAGCCGCAGACCCAGATGTGCTGCCGATGGGTACGGAAATCGAACTGGACGGCCATACATACACCGTGCAAGACACCGGCTACGGCATTAAAAGTTTCAACGGGGAGCCGGTTCATCGAATTGACGGCGTAAACACGCTGATTCGCTCTGTGCGCGGCAACACCGCGCATGGGGTAATCGTGAACGCCGATTTGACGCTCACACCGTGCTACATCGTCAAGCAGGAAAATGTTTTCGCGCACGGCGAAACGCTGCGCGGAGCAATGGAGGCTCTTCGAGATAAGCTGTTTGAGGATATGCTGGAAGATGAACGTATAGATGCGTTCCTGCGCGAGACAGACCGCGAAAAAACGTATCCGACGCAGTACTTTTACGACTGGCATCACCGCTTGACCGGTTCATGCGACATGGGACGAAAGCAGTTCGCCCGTGACCACGGGGTCGACCTCGAGCATGGCATGATGACGCTTACGGAGTTTTTGGAGCTGACAAAATACGCTTACGGTGGCGATGTGATTCGAAAAGTGATCGATAGGATGGAGGCATAAATGGATGCTTTAGAGTTTTTAAGAGAACGGAAAAGAATGTGCAAATCGTTTAATAGGTGTTCCGACGGCTGTCCTGCCTGGAATGGTTCGTGCAAACTTGAAACCGGAACAGACCTCGAATGTGAAGCAGATAAGCAGGTTGAAATAGTGAATAAATGGGCTGCTACGCATCCGCGCAAGACAAGGCAGAGCGTGTTTTTGGAGCAATGGCCGGAAGCGAAGCGCGCTGATAACATTTTGGCGGTTTGCCCTAAAGTGCTTGATATGAGTTTGCCCTGCTGGATTTATAACAATGCCAATGTTGCTTGTGAGGACTGCCGCCGCGAGTTCTGGATGCAGGAGGTGGAGTGAAATGACAAAACAAGAAGCTGCTGCTATGTTAGTGCAGTTGTATGCAGACTACTCTACCTTGTGCGACAAATATGCGTGGTCTCCCAGTAATGGGATGTCAGAGGCAGTAGCAATAGCTGTGCAGTCGTTGCAGGAGGTCGAGTGATGAAAGGAATTGTAATCACAACAAAATACGAGATGCGAGTGCAGGAGTTCTCTGAACCTGCATACAAGAGCATCGGCGAGGCTGTAGGAGGGTGGATTGAAGTCGTCCGCCCTGCGAGACTGAAGCACCCATACTGCATGGTAGTTAACGAAGAAGGAATGCTTCGCAACCTCCCGATGAACGCCTTCGGTAGTTTTCTTTATGGAACGGACAATCACGGGAGTCCTATTTTAGGGGATATGCGCCATGTCTTTGCGGGAATGACCCTGAGAACTGCGTGGCGTATGTGATGAGGAGGTGCTGACAATGGCTGAATACGGACTTAAACCTTGCCCGTTCTGCGGAGACAAGGGCGTTATGCAGAGAAACGGTCACTGCTTTCGGGTATGCTGCCCAAATAGAGACTGTCCAATCGAACCGAGAACACATTGGTTTTTGAATCATCTATTAGCAATCGAAGCATGGAATAGGAGGGCTGACAATGGCTGAACCTAAAAAGCCTTTTTACCGCGACAAGAAATGGAAACTTGGCGGAAGTTTCGGCTGGTGGCATATACCGTACTGCCCGCATTGCAAGCGGCAGTTGGGGATGATGGTCGAAGAGCAGAAGGCTGAAAAATGCCCGATGTGCGGCAAACCGTTAGAATGGGATGGTGCTGACAATGCTTGATTACGAAAAGATCGAACAGTATTTGATTTCTGTTGCAGGGAAAAAACGAGACAAGAAAATCCTTCAGGCGAAAGCAGAAATGGATACTATACAGCGGGAATATGTAGCGTATATGGACGGCGTTGTTGATGCTATCAGATATATTACGGGAGTAGCAAAGGTGGATGATGACAATGGCTGAATACATCGAGCGCACGGAAGAACTCATGCTTGCCATGAACGCCGGGGCGAGGGCAATCGAGAACACAAGGCGCTATCATGGTGCTATTTACACCAAGGATGTGTTCTCGGAGAGCCCACAGGAAATCCCATACTTGCAGGCCGCCAAAGTGTTGCGGGAAGTAAGCGATGCTCCCGCCGCTGATGTGGCTCCGGTGGTACATTGGGTTCTTACTGATGAAAAATTGCCACCGGAGGGGCAGGATGTGCTTTGCTGGTACGAATATTTTCGCTACGGTGCGTTCAACCGTATGTACCAGACATACGGAATCGGGTTTCAGTTCAATGGGAACTGGGGTGGGGAGGTCGCAACCGGTAGAAGCGCAAAGGTATTGGCGTGGATGCCGCTGCCGGAACCGCCGAAGATGGATGGAGGGAATAGTTGATGGTTAAAGTGTTCTGTGATATGTGCGGGCGCGAGATCGACTACGAGGTTGACGGCGTGAATCTGGACTTCAACCACTATGGGGTTGTAAATTTTAAGACCCCATTTTCTGCTGAGAAACAACTGTGCCTCTCCTGCGCGGCCAGAGTCTGCAACTTTGTGGAGAACTCTGCAAAAATGGACGGAGATGACAACGATGCGGATGATTGACGCTGAAAAACTGCAAGAGTTTCCCATTCGGGCGAACCGTTGTGACAAAGAACACGCCAACACGCATTTTATCAATGGCATCGAGTCTGTGATGGAGTATGCGGAGCTGCTGCCCACCGTGGACGCTGTGCCGGTGGTACGGTGTAAGGAGTGTAAGTGGACAGGCGGCGATTTTGTGTGCTACCGGGGTGTGATGGTACAGCACAAGCCGGAGGACTTCTGCTCCTACGGCGAACGGAAGGAAGGTGCGGAATGTTAATTTGCACTTGCCCTAACGAGATGGAATGTCCCGCATTATTATCAGATGTGGTGTGTTTTCCGTGGTGCGAATATCTGGAGGACGGTGACGGCGATGATTGATGAATGCAAGTGGATGCAAGACGAAGTTTGCGTCAACGCAGATTGCCCGGCGTGTGCGGATTATTGCCCAGTGGCAAATACACCGGGCGTATGCAAATACGAGGAAAGGGGTAATAGCGATGCTCAAAAGGGCAAACGGCAGACCGGTGCCAAATAATCCGGCCAAGGCCTACGAACTGGGCCGTCTGGATGGCACCAAACAATGCATGGACAATGTTTCCTGTGTGCTGCTGGACAAGTGCGGATTCCATGTGCGGGAGGAGACGGCGGACGAGCACGACACCCGTAGCCTGGAATACTTACAGCAGTGCCTTGTGGAGCTGGTGGAGTCAAAAAACAACGGATATATCAAGATGGCGGACATCGAAAAGGCCCTGCGGGGCGAATATAAGATGGTAAACAGCGCGGAGTAAAGGAGGGCAAATGAGCAAAAAGGCGACACTGCCTTATGACGTGCGGTTGGAGTGCATTGCTTATGTGCGTGGATATCCGCGCCGGGTGCGGGCGTATCGCGAGGCCCGGGCGGAGATCCTGGACGGGACGCATAGCACCACAGAGGGCATGCCAACTGGATCGGGCGCTGGTAGGCCTGCCGAGAGTAAGGCGGAGCAGCTGGCCGCCATAGAGCGATGGCCGGAGACGCAGAAGATGCTGGCGGTGGAATACGCTATAGACCGCTGCGGCAGAGATATCGGAAGCGATACAATCCGGCGGCAGCTGATATATGGCATCATGCACAACTGCCAAGGTAAGCACAAGTATGCCCGTAATCGGATCGTGATCCCGGGGATCAGCGAGAGGACATTCAGTCGGAGGAAGGAGCAATTTTTGATGGATGTGGCAAAATACAGTGGTCTTTACACAAAAGATGGCACAAATTCCACTTAATGATGTGCTACAATAGGTACAGTGGATGATAGGACATGGTCATCCACGCAATTTCCCAATCATCACTTTTCCTCCCTTCTATGCGCCGCCGGTATTGGGCGCACCTTCTGGCACCGAAAGGTCATACCGGCACAAACAGCCTGTAGGGAAACCTATGGGCTGTTGTTATATGCCGTGCGCTCGTTGCACCCCACAATCCGGGGCGGTAGGTCGCACCTCCCACACGGCGCCAACAGGACCCCTCACGCCAAATGGCTTGAAGAAAGCATAGCAACTATCGCAGGGCTTGACCCTTGTTGTATTTGCCTTGCAGCGACAAAAGCAGACGGCACGGTGTTCACCGGCTATTATAATGCAGACGCGGCGGACAAGGCCGTTTTTGCGCACAATATCCAGTCCGACATCGTGATGGATATCATCAAGGCGAATGCTGACACAATCAGCGGGATTTTGGAGGACGGCAAATGATTCTCTGCGGTAAAGACTGCACACCATGCTGTGACTTCTGCACCCACGCCAAACACGGTACAGTAGTAGTTGACGGTAAGCGTGTAACTACTGGGCCTGTTGGCTGCAAACTGCACAAGGACAAAGAGCATCATGACATTGCCGCCACCTGTGGGTATTGTGACGACTTTCATTGCTTCCAGAGCCTGGTGTCCGTAGATCGAGAGATGCAAGAGGGAGACGGAGAATGAACGACGACCACAAGGACATTATCAACAAGATAACGTATTCCGCCGAAGAAATAGATAGGATCATGAAAATCAATATGCGGCTCATTACGAAATTCAAAACCAATTTGCACAAAGAGTATGGCGACGCTATTGAAGATATTGCGAAGATGTTTGACACACTCTACGCAGAACAGCAAAAAGAAACGCCGTTGATGTGGTATGAGTATTGCTACGGTGTTAAAGATACAGGGAAATAAAAACAAATTATTTGGATTGGAAGTGAGAGTATGGCTGGCGGAGCTCCAAGAAAATGGAAAAGCGTAAAGGCAATGCAGGAGGCCATTGACGCTTACTTCAAAGGGTGCGAAGGTGAACCGTTTATCGGAGATGACGGCTGCGCTGTGCGAGATAAGTACGGGGTGCCGATTATCATCAATGCAAAGCCCCCGACAATCACAGGGCTTGCATTGGCGCTTGGATTTACAGGAAGACAAGCATTGCTGGATTATCAAGCAAGGCCGGAGTTCGCGGACACGGTTACGCGCGCGAAGTCCCGCTGCGAGGAATACGCCGAATCTCGGCTCTACGACAAAGACGGTGCGAACGGCGCGAAATTCTCGCTTGGCTGCAATTTCGGCTGGAATTCCGAGAACGAAAAAAGCGGCGACCCTGCGGCGTTGGCAGCTTTGCTTACTGCGTTAAAGGGCGAGAATAATGCAAATTAAAACGCTATCCGCAAAGCAGCACAAAATAATGGAGTTTATCAGCTCCGATGATATGGCTCTGATTTGTGACGGCTCCGTCCGTTCCGGAAAGACGACGGTCATGTCGATGGCGTTTGTGCTGTGGGCGATGCAGAACTACGACCGCACGAATTTCGCTATTTGCGGGAAGACGGTGCAGGCGGCGGAGCGAAATATCTTAAAACCGTTGATGGAAATTGACGGGCTGGGTGCTGCGCTGTCCATGCATTACAAGGTTTCCACGAGAATTTTAACCGTTCGGTGTGGGGATAGAACAAATTGGTTTTACCTATTCGGCGGCAAAGATGAAAGCTCGTATATGCTCATACAAGGCATCACGCTTGCCGGGGTCCTATTCGATGAAGTGGCACTTATGCCGCGTTCGTTTGTGGAGCAAGCGCTTTCCCGTGCGATTTCATTTGAGCATCCGAAGTATTTTTTTAACTGCAACCCCGAATCACCGCAACATTGGTTTTACAAAGAGTGGATTGAAAACGAACGGGAGAATACGCAGCACATTCACTTCCTACTGGAAGATAACCCAATTCTTACACCGCAGATGATCGAGAGGACAAAGGCCATGTATAGCGGCGTGTTCTACGACCGATACATTCGCGGATTGTGGGTGGTGGCCGAGGGCCTGATCTACCCCATGTTTGACGATAGCTGCATTGTGGACGAGCTTCCGGAAAAGGGAGAATACTATGTTTCCTGCGACTACGGAACGCTTAACCCATTTTCCGCAGGGCTGTGGCGCTGGGACGGCAAGACGGCCACACGCATCCGCGAGTATTACTATTCCGGGCGCGAGAACCAGAAGAACAAGACGGACGAGGAATACGCCGACGAAATTAAAAAGCTCATCGGCGAGGCGGACGTCAAAAGTATTATCGTTGACCCGTCTGCCGCTTCGTTTATCGAGGTCTTGCGGCGGCGCGGTTATATGGTCCGCAAGGCCAACAACGATGTGACAAACGGGATTATGACTACGGCGCGGTTTTTGCAAGACGGCATTCTCAAGGTGCATCGTGACTGCAAAGACTGCATCCGCGAGTTTGGGCTGTATCGGTGGGACGAAAAATCCGCCGACGACAGGCCAATCAAGGAAAACGACCACGCAATGGACGAAACGCGCTATTTTGCCTACACAATCTTGAAGAATAAGGCGTATAAACGCGATTATGTCCCCATTTGGAGCAGATAGGAGTGAGCGGAGATTAAGACATATAATGACCTTGTGGCGGTGGGTGAGGATGAATGGGCGCGGATGGAGTTTATCCGAAGCGCGATCAACGAGCACCGCGAATCCCACGCATATAAGACGGCGGCGGATGCTGAGGAATATTACAACGGCCTGAATCCGACCATTAACCGCTATGAAAAGATCATCTACGATATGCAGGGCCGTGCCCACACGGATATGTGGACGGCAAACCATAAGCTGGCCAGCCGGTTCTTCGGCCTGGCGGTCGATCAGGAGGTTTCCTATCTTCTGGGTAACGGCGTAATCTTTGCGGAGAAGGAAACACCGAACAAGCTATGCCCGGACTTCGACCAGGAAGTCATGGATGCGGCGCGTGAAGCGAAAATCGCGGGCGTGTCTTTCGGCTTTTGGGATCTGACGCATTTGCGGGTGTTCTCCCTGCTTGAGTTCGTTCCCCTCTATGATGAGGAAGACGGCGCGATGAAAGCCGGTATTCGGTTCTGGCAGGTCGCACAGGATAAGCCGCTTAGAGCGACGCTGTATGAGATCGACGGATTTACCGAGTATTTCCAGCCCAGCGGCGAGGATATGACCGTCATGCAGCCAAAGCGCAGCTATAAGCTGATCGAGCGCAAGGCGGAAGTCGGCGAAACAGAGATTTACGACGGCGGGAATTATCCGAGTTTCCCAATCGTGCCGCTGAAGAACAATAAGCGGTGTCTGTCCGAGATCGTCGGCAAGCGCAACACCATTGACGCGCTCGACCTTGCGTCCTCTAACATGGTAAACAACGTGGACGAGGGCAATTTGATCTACTGGGTGCTGTCCAACTGCAACGGCATGGATGACCTTGACGACGCAAAGTTTGTGGAGCGCTTAAAAACCACCCATGTTGCCCACGCTAACGGCGATGACGGTGCGAAGGTGGAGAGCAAGACCATCGAGGCTCCTTATGAGGGCACCAGTAGCACCATTGATATGCTGAAAAAGAAGCTCTATGAAGATTTCCAGTGCTTTGACGCTGCGGCGGTATCTGCGGGGAACCAGACGGCGACCGCAATCAAGGCCAGCTATGTGCCGTTGGATTTGAAAACGGACAAGTTTGAATCCGAGGTAACGCGGTTTATTGTGGAAATCCTGCGTCTGGCGGGCATTGAGGATCAGCCGAGTTATACGCGCAATCAGATTATCAACAAGAGCGAGGAGACACAAAATATTCTTCTGGGCGCGGCGTATTACGATGACGAGTACATCACAAAGAAGCTGCTGACCATCAACGGCGACATTGACCAGTACGAGGACATGGCAAAGCGGAAGGCTGCAGAAGAGATTGACCGGAGCTTTGCGGAACCGGATGCGCCGGAGGTGAACGGCGATGGCGAACAGTGACCTCGGCCACAAGCTGACCGACAAGGAGCTTGCAAAGCTGGAACGGCGTATTGCGAAGTTATATCGTGAGGCTGGGGAAGAGCTGCAAGCTACCATCGACGCATATTTTGAGCAATTCAAAAAGCGTGACGAGGAAATGAAAGCGCTAATCGGCACCGTGCAGAACGGTAAGGAATGGACGGAGGCCGACTACAAGCAATGGAGGCTGAACCAAATCGGGCGAGGGGGACGCTATCAGGCCATGCGGGACAAGGTGGCGCACCGCATGACCGATGCAAACGCTGTGGCGGTGTCCTACACCAACGATGCTACGCCCGGTATCTACTCCCTCAACCGCAACTATTCGGCGTACACCATCGAGCAGGTCGTGGGCAACGTCGGCTTTGACCTGTGGGACGAGCAGACGGTTAAACGCCTGATCGCGGAGCAACCGGAGTTGATGCCGTACTATCCAAAGGGCAGAGCGCTGAAACGCGGGATTGATCTCGCATACGGCAAGAAGCAAATTACGGCCAGTGTCACCAGCTCCATCTTGCAGGGAAAGAGCATCAAGCACATGGCGGACGACCTGCAAAAGCGCATTACCACCATGAGCCGCGACAGCGCTATCCGTACCGCCAGAACTGCCGTGACAGGTGCACAGAACGCGGGGCGCATGGACAGCTACGCGGCGGCGGAAAAGATGGGCATCAAGCTCAAGAGGGAGTGGGTGGCGACGCTGGACGGACGAACTCGGCACGCCCATGCAATGCTGGACGGTCAGCGGGCCGAAATCGACAAGCCGTTTAAAATCGATGGGTACGAGATTATGTACCCCGGCGATGCGTCTGCACCCGGTTATCTTGTGTATAACTGCCGCTGCACGCTGGTTGCTGATGTGGATGGGGTAGATACATCAGACGGGCTGCGTAGGACACGCGACGGGCTTATATCTGACATGACATATGCGCAGTGGGAAGCATCGAAGCAGGGATACAGCGGCAAACAGTTATCCCCATATCACATGGGGAGCGAAAAATCTGCAAAGGATGTTACGAAGAAATATATAGATTCCGCCAAGCCCCGTATGGGTAAGGTGCGATACGAGAACGGATACCGCATAAAAGGGCACAAGACCGAAATCGAAGTTGCAAACCAAATCAGAGATCAATTCGGCGGGAAGTTCGTGCTGTTGAAAGAAGCGAATGCGCAGGGGATAAAAACGCCAGACTACCTGTGGCGAGGTAAACAGTGGGAATTGAAAAGTATATCAACAGCGAAAGCGGCAGATATGGCGATTCGAAAAGCCACAAAGCAGATTGCAAAAACTCCTGGAGGGGTTGTGTTACAGTGCACAGGATCCATCAATACAGATGAGCTTATACGCATTGTAGATGATAGAGCAGTTCGCAGCGTGGTTAGCAATGGGTTCGGTTTTGATGTGATTGCATTGGATGAGAACGGTTCTCTCCTGTTCGCACGAAGGTATAAAAAATGAGCCGCCCCCCCTCCAGTAACGGGAAGAGGTTCGGCTCGAAAAAACGGAAACATGAGTTTCCTCACTGTCAGTATATGCAATTCCCGAAAAAAAGTCAAGAGGGATTTTTTGATGAACGTTGAAATCACCGACAACAGCAAAGAGGTTTCTGGCGCCATCCATGCGGCGCTTCTGCGGGGGCTGGAAAAGATTGGCCTGGTGGCAGAGGGATATGCGAAAAAGCTGTGCCCCGTGGACACCGGCAATCTGCGGAACAGCATCACCCATGTGGTAGATGAGCAGGAACCAGCGGCAATCATCGGAACGAACAATGAGTATGCCGCTTATGTTGAGCTTGGCACCGGCATTTACGCCGAGGGCGGCGGCGGACGGCCTACACCGTGGGTGTATCAGGACGCAAAGGGAAATTGGCATTACACGCGTGGCAACAAGGCACAGCCGTTTTTGAAACCTGCTGCCGCCGACCATGCCATCCAATACCGGAAGATATTGGAGGACGAACTGAAATAGGAGCTAACTGCTTACAAATTGTAGGCAGTTGGCTCTTTTTGTTAATTACCGCAAGGGACAGCGGTTTTTATAAAACTATCGTTTCCGAAGGAACGGAACCGAAGAAAAGGAGATAGTGTCATGGCACTTACACGAAAACTTTTGAAGGGTATGGGGCTTACCGATGAGCAGGTTGATACCATTATCGAGGCGCATACCGACACTGTGGACGGCTTGAAAGCTGATGTCAGCAAGTATAAGGCGGACGCGGAGAAGCTGCCCAGCGTCCAGAAGCAGTTGGACGATCTCAAGGCGGCAGGTGACAACGGCTATCAGGAGAAGTACGAGAAAGAGCACAAGGCTTTTGAGGACTTCAAGGCCAATGTCACGGCAAAGGAGAGCAAGGCGGCAAAGGAAAAGGCCGTCCGGGCTTACTTTGAGAGCAAAAACATCACCGGCGCGAATCTCGACCTTGCGATGCGTGGCTGCGGCGAAGAAATGGCCGCATTGGAGATGGACGGCGACAAGATCAAGGACACCAAGAGCCTTGATGCGCTCGTAGACGGCACCTACAAGGGGCTGGTCTCCACCACACAGACGCACGGGGCGAATCCCGCCAACCCCCCGGCAAACACCGGCGGCGCAAAATCCCGAGAGGACATCTACAAGAAGGACGATAAAGGCCGCTATGTGATGTCTACGGCGGAGCGCCAGAAAGCGCTTGCCGACCTGATGGCAAGCGAAAACAACTGATTTTTTGAAAGGAGCTATTTATGGCTGCGAAACCTAACGTAACAACTTCTGCACAGTATAGCACTTCCGCTCGTGAGGAAGATTTTGCTACCCGATTCACGGACAACTGGGACGCGCTGCGCAACATCATGGGCATCATGCGTCCCATCCGCAAGGCCCCCGGCACAAAGCTGGTTTCCTACAAGGCCAGCGTGGACGGAGGTCTCAAGGGCGGCACTGTGGCCGAGGGCGACGAGATCCCCTTTACCAAGATGAAGGTGGAGCCTGTTGCCTACGGCGATATCGACATTGACAAGTACGCCAAGAGTGTGACGATCGAGAGCGTGGCGAAGTACGGCGCTGATGTTGCCGTGGAGAAGACCGACGAAGCTTTCCTCGTGGCCCTGCAGAACAAGGTCCTGACCGACTTCTACACCTTCCTCGGTACCGGCACTTTGAAGGTGACCGAGAAAACGTGGCAGCGTGCTCTGGCGATGGCAAAAGGCAAGGTGCTGGACAAGTTTGCCGGTCTCGACAAGGACGTGACCGAGGTGGTTGGCTTTGCCAACATCCTCGACGCTTACGATTACCTGGGCGACAAGGAGATCACCGTGCAGACCATGTTCGGCCTGAACTATGTGGAGAACTTCCTGGGCTACCGCACGCTGTTCCTGCTGCCCGAGAAGTACATCGCCTCCAAGAAGGTGATCGCTCTGCCCGTGGAGAACATCGATCTTTACTATGTGGACCCGAGCGACAGCAACTTTGCCAAGCTGGGCCTGAACTACACCGTGAAGGGCGAAACCAACCTGATCGGCGTTCATGTCGAGGGCGATTACAGCCGCGCCACGGGCGATATGTACGCCATCATGGGCATGAAACTGTGGGCTGAGTATCTGGACGGCATTGCCGTGGCTACCGTTTCGGTGGCCGGCGCAGGCTAAATAGGAGGGCAGCGTAATGCTTGAACAAGTCTTGCGGCATTTGAACAACTGGTTCCTTGTGGAGATTCACGAGGGCACGTTCACCGTGGAGAACGGCAGCATTGCGCTGCCTTTTCTTCTGACCAATCAATATTTCCGTATCTGCGGCTCTGTGTTTAATGACGGTCTGCATCAATATCCGGAGGTCGACCTGACGGATGAAACGTTTACAGGGATGGTGTGGGCGCTGGCGGTGCCAAAGGCTGTAGTTGCACTTGCCGAAGATATCGCCGCATGGGAAGAAAAGAACGGTGAAGCCGTTTTAAGCCCGTACACGAGCGAAAGCTTCGGCGGGTACAGTTACACTAAGGCGAGCGGCGGAAATGCCGACACAAGCACTGGGACGGGCTGGCAGGGCGCTTTTAAAGGCCGATTAAATGACTGGCGCAAGCTCAAGGGGGTGGAACCGTGACTTTACTGGACGATTTTGCCCACAAGTGCATTCTGATGGAGAAAAAGCGCACGCCTGATGGCGCGGGCGGCTACATCACTGCGTGGGAAGAGGGTGCGGAGTTCCTCAATTACCAATCTCTTGACACATCGATGGAGGCGCGAAAAGCGGAAAAGGAGGGTGTGACCTCGGTATATTCCGCGCTGGTCAATCAGAGCGTTCCCATCGAGTACAACGATTATTTCCGCGATACGGAAACGGGGATTACCTATCGCGTGACATCAAATCCCGAGGAAAAGGCCGCGCCGAGGTCTGCGGGCGCAATCATTAAGGCACTGAAATTCTTCACTGCGGAGCGAAAGGAGCTGCCGAAATGACAAAGGACAAGGCGCTCCATGCGTGGTTTTCCCAATTCCTCCCGTCGTATCCGACCTCGAATGTGCCGGAGGACGCGACCTTCCCGTGGCTGACCTATGAGCTTATCACAGGATCATGGGAGAGCGGCGAGACCGCGCTGACGGTCAACCTCTGGTATTACACCGAGAGCGAAGCGCTGCCCAACGCAAAGGCACAAGAAATCAGCGACGCAATCGGCATGGGCGGCTGTATGGTCGCCTATGACGGCGGAGCAATGTGGATCAAGCGTGGCTCCCCGTGGTGTCAGAACATCGCGGACGAAAGCGATAAAAACATCAAGCGAAGGTATCTCAACATCACGGTGGAATATCTGTCGCAAAACTGATGAAAGGACGAAACTATGAAATTCACAAAAATTCCTTCCGACGCATTCCAGAAATTACAGATCAACGCCGGTATTCTGACCACCGATTTTACCCCGGCCACCGGAACCATCGGAGAGGCGGGGCAAATCGGCGCAACGACCGGCGGCGTCAACTTTACCGCCACGCCGACTTATTCTGACATGGGCGCGGATATTGACAACTGCCCCAAGAACATGAAGGAGCTGAAAACGCTCGATTCGTGGGAGGCCAAGATGACCGGTACGTTTGTCAATGCCGATACCGCCATTGCAAAGCGGTTGTGCGGCGCGGCGGACATCGGGACGACCGACACGACCAAGGTCACACCGCGCAACGACCTTAAGGACGCGGACTTTGATGATATCTGGCTTGTGGGCGATTACTCCGACAAGAACGGCGAAACCAACGGCGGCTTTATCGCTATCAAGCTGCTCAACGCGCTTTCCACGGGCGGCTTCCAGATCAAGACGGCGGACAAGGCCAAGGGCCAGTTTGCGTTCGAGTTTACCGGCCACTACTCCATGAGCGCGCAGGACACCGTTCCCTTTGAAATTTACATCAAGGCCGGCACGGCGGAGGCGTAACACCATGAAACTGTCAAAAATTAAAGGGGAGCGAGTGTTTGATGTTATCGCAGACATTATCGATCCTATTGCCAACATAGCCGAGGACAAAGAAGCCGCAGCGTTGTTTCAGCGTCAAAAGCTCCCGGATGGCGTAAATGCAAAGGACTTTGTATTGGCAAGGGTTAAGAAATCTGCTCCGCTGCTTTTGCGTGGACACAAGAAAGATCTGATCGCAATTTTGGCGGCTGTGGAAGGCGTGCCTGCAAAAAAATATGCCGCTGGGCTGACGCTTGCCAAGTTGCTGGTTGATGTTACTGAGCTTATGACGGACGATGCCTTTGCGGACCTTTTTACATCTGCGCAGACCGAGACGGCAGAAACGCCGTCCGGCTCTGTGCAGGAGAATATCGTGGAAGCCAAAGAGTAAAGCCATTTCTGTCATACTGTGTAGCGCGGTACAAGCAGGATGCAGAAGAAAAAGCATATCGAATTTATTCTGCTGACCTGCTTAAAGCAATATGCGAGCGATGCGCGGGCGTTTCAATCGATAAGCGATACATTGAAATTATAGATGTGAGCAAAAAAGACAATCGCTCATGTGAAGAAATCACCAGCGATATTGTCAATCGTTGCGGGTTACAAGTTAAAAAAGCCGCCCCGTAAAGGGGCGGCGGGCGAATATGCGTTACTTGAGGACATAATCAGAAATCATTCTTCCGATTTTCCCGATGTCTGTGCCTCCCTTAAACTCAAACTTTGCGACATAACCATTGGAGAATGTCAGAACAAGTTCGCTATCCGGAATGATTTCGGCAAAGCCTGGGGTTTGCACGGAGAAAAACTGCACTTTCGAATAGGGCATAGAGCTGAAGGACTTGCGCTTTCCTGTAATCCCCTGTACATCAACCGATATGACTCGCTTGTTAGTAAAAATCAGCTGGTCGCGTACGGTCTTAAATGCGGCAGAGATTTCTTCCCCGTCAATCAACAAGCCATTCACTTCACCACGCACATCGGAAACGGGAATCGGCTTTAAGTCCCAAGCAGAATCTTTGTTAAAACTTATCATAAATAATCCCTCCTTGCCGATATCATACCATGCTATCAATGGAATGTCACGAATAATTTTCAGAATTTACAAAGAGAGCGAGGTGAACACATGAATCTACTTGATTTGTTTGTAAAAATTTCCGTAGATTCTGGCGATGTAAACAACCAAATCGAGGAAATCGGCGAAAACGCAAATCGGCTTGGCGGAAAGTTTACAAATGCTGCGAAAAAAGTTGCTGAATTTGGAGCCAAAGCAATAGCAGCCGCATCCGTAGCAGCTACAGCGGTCGGGAAATATGCCATTGATGTCGGTAGTAATTTTGATTCGTCTATGGCCAATGTCGCGGCAATTTCTGGGGCAACCGGAGAAAGTTTAGACGCTCTGCGAGATAAAGCAAAGGAAATGGGTGCAAAAACCAAGTTCTCCGCATCCGAATCGGCTGATGCCTTTACCTACATGGCTATGGCAGGATGGAAAACCGAGGAAATGCTAAACGGTATTGATGGAATTATGAATCTTGCTGCCGCGTCTGGCGAAGATCTTGCGTTAACGTCGGACATTATAACGGATGCACTGACGGCATTCGGACTGCAGGCCTCTGATTCTGCGCATTTTGCTGATGTGCTCGCCGCTGCGTCAAATAGCGCAAATACGAACGTATCCATGCTGGGCGGCTCCTTCAAATACGTTGCTCCTGTTGCCGGCGCTTTGGGGTATAGCATTGAGGACGTATCTGTTGCCCTTGGTTTGATGGCCAACAGCGGAATCAAGGCGGAACAAGCTGGCACATCAATGCGCGCAATGCTTACCAGGCTGGCCAAACCGACCAAGGAAGTCCAAGAGGCGTTTGCTTCCTTGGGCATGGATGCAGCGGATGCTATCCAAAACGCTGATGGAACCATGAAGCCATTTAGCGAGACCATGCAGATCCTGCGCGATAAAATGGCCGGATTGAGCGAAGCAGAGAAAGCTAACGTGGCAGCGGCCATTGCCGGTCAGGAAGCAATGTCCGGCATGCTGGCCATCGTCAATGCGTCCGATTCCGATTTTGAGAAATTAACATCCGCCATCGCCAATGCGGACGGTACTGCGCAAAGCATGGCGGACACGATGAATAACAACCTGAACGGCGCAATTACTATCCTAAAATCTGCCACAGAAGGATTTGGCATCACTCTTTATGAGACTTTTTCCGGCCCAGCGCAAAAGGCCATCGAGACGCTTACGGGGTATGTATCTCAACTGACGGATGCATTTAGCACCGGCGGTCTTTCTGGATTGGTGGACGAAATGGGCAACGTTGTGGCCGATGGGCTTAATAAAATCCTTGAGTACTTGCCTAAAATCGTGCAGGTAGGCGCAGATGTTGTTATGGCTCTTGTAAATGCAATTATCCAAAATCTTCCGGCGTTGAATGCTGCCTCTATTGAAATCGTGCTGCAACTTGCAAATGGGCTGATTGACAATCTCCCGGCATTGATTGATGCTCTAATCCAAGTAACCCTGACAGTTATACAGCAGATAACAGACCCTGAATTTTTAACACAAATTGTCGAGACGGCAATCCTGCTGATTATGACGCTGGCAAACGGGATGATTGACGCGATCCCGCAGCTTATTGCGGCAGTACCTCTGATTATTGGCAACTTGCTTGCAGCAATCATTGTAGAGTTGCCGAACATTATCCAAATGGGAATCGATCTCCTGTTTGCGCTGATAGACGGAATTATCCAGTGCATACCGGAATTGGTGGCGGCAATCCCTACGCTGATTATTGCGTTCATCAACGGCATTGTAAACAACCTTGACAAAATCATTCTTGCGGCGCCGCAAATCATTGTATCGCTGATTACCGGCATTGTCGGAGCAATCCCGGAACTGATTGCAGCCGTCCCGCGTATTATCGCGGCCATTGCTGACACGATCCGAAATTATGACTGGGGCAGCATCGGTAGAAACATCGTTCAGGGCTTGAAAGACGGCATTGCCGGAATGTGGGACAATATCAAAAACTGGTTCAGTGAAAAAGTTAATGGACTGGTTGGAGGCGTAAAACGCATCCTTGGGATCAATTCGCCGTCTAAGGTCTTTGCCGGTATTGGTGGATTCATGGCCGAAGGATTGGGGGAAGGGTTTAGCGATGAATTTTCATCGGTGAAAAAGGACATCGAAGGCAACATGAGCTTTGACGCTGGCACCATTACGGCAGATGCAAACATCAGCAGAAACTATACAAGTGGCTCTTACGGAGCAGAAAGTACAAGCGGTGGCAGCGATTCTGGCAGAATTGTAATGCTGCTGGAACAGTATTTGCCTATGTTGGCAAATATGAAAGTCATCATGGACAGTGGCCAGGTTGTCGGTTTGCTTGCCCCAGGCATGGATGAAGAACTGGCCAAAATCAACGCGAGGAGGGCAAGGGCCGTATGATTGGAAAAGTATTTTTTGACGGGAAAGATACCTACGCAGAATATGGCCTGCTTCTTGCAAGTAAGTCCATTTCCCTTCCGGAAGTCCGCACGAACATGATCGATGTTCCGGGCCGGGGCGGTCTGCTGGATGCGTCTGAAGTGCTGACCGGAGAAGTCACCTATAAGAACCGCACTATTACACTGAAGCTCACCGGCGTGGACACGGTGAGCGGCAAGACATGGCCTGCTACGATTTCCGATTTCTGCAACAAAGTCCACGGCAAGCGCGTTAAAATAACATTCCCCGAGGACACCGCCCATTTTTACAGTGGGCGGTGCTCCGTTGGGCAGGTGGAGCTTGTCAAAATGATGCAGACTATCCCGGTCACGGTTGACTGCGACCCGTGGAAATACAAGAACGCAAAAACCACGGTTTCCCGCTCTGACCTTAGCACGGCCTACAAACAGTTATCCTTAACCAACGAGCGCCGGCCTGTCATCCCTACTATTACGGTGGCCCAGAACACCACCTTGCTTTGGGGCAGCAGCACAATCAACATCAGCGCGGGAGATCATATTCTGCCCGCTATCCGTCTTGCGGCTGGAAGCAACACCCTGAAAGCAAAAGTCGCAAGCGGCACAGGTAGCATCACTGTGACATACCAGGAGGCGAGCCTGTAATGTATCAACTCAAATACAAAAACTATATCCTGTATGACCCACGCCTTGCGGATGAAAAACTAATCGTCCGTGACCCCTCTGTGAAGCTGGCGGTCAGCAAGGCCGGGGAAATGTCCTTTACGGTGGACGCAGAACATCCCTATTTAAGCAATCTTCGCCGCATGAGCGGCCTTGTGGAGCTTCTGGATGGCACTTTCCCTATATATAGGGGAAGAATAACCAGCGATATAAAAGACTTCTACGGGGCGCACAAAATCGAAACAGAGGGCATTATGGCGGCGCTGAATGACAGCATAATACCGCCGTTCAACTTCCCGGAGGACTTTGCGGAGGACGCTTCCTATAAGGCCGCCGCCGCAAGCGGGAATGTGGTTGATTTCTTTTTCCGCTGGATTTTGGCGCAGCATAACAGCCAAGTGTCCACGGAGCAGCAGATCAAGCCCGGCGTGGTCACCGTGTCCGACCCGAACAATTATATTACCCGCAGCTCCGAGGAGTACGCCACGGCGATGACCACTATTTCCGATAAGCTGTTCAAATCTTCCCTGGGCGGGAATCTGCTGATTCGATACGAGAATGACGGCAATTATTTGGACTATTATGCGGAACTGCCGCTGACAAATACGCAGACGGTGGAATTTGCCGAAAACCTGCTTGACCTATCCAGTGAGGTTGACGGCACGTCTATCTACACTGCTATCCTGCCGGAAGGAAAGGATGGCCTGACTATCGGGAATCTGCCGGACGGTGACTTGACGGATGACCTTGTGAAGTCCAGGAAAATCATCTACAGCAAGTCCGGCGTGAACACCTACGGGCGCATTACCCGACATGTCAAGTGGGACGATGTTACCGTTGCCGCAAATCTGCAAACCAAGGCCAAAGCGGCGCTGGCTGACAACGGCCTGTCTATGCCGGAAACCATCACCTGCAAGGCGGTGGATTTGGGCTGGCAAGAGGGCATCCAGCATTTCCGGGTGGGCAGAATGACCGCCTTGGTCAGTACGCCCCACGGCTACAGCGCGTCCTATCCGCTGATGGAGCTTGCCCCAGACATTCTTAACCCGGGGAACACTCAAATCACGCTGGGCGCAACACGGCGCACATTTACCGGATCACAAATCGATGCCGGCCGCAAAACGGAGGCGAGCATCGACAGCACAAAAAGAGACCTTACGCAACGGATCGAAAACATAGAACTTACCCCCGGGCCTCCCGGCCCTGCCGGTGCGTCGGTGTTTATCACCTACCACGACGGCACGGCTGCCCCAGCTGCCCCCACAGGGGATGGCACAAAAAATGGCTGGCACACAAACTTGACTGATGCTGTGGTATGGCTCTCCCAGAAGGTAGCAGCGTCCGCCAGCAGCGGTACATGGGGGACGCCCGTGCGCATTGTAGGAGCGGACGGCAAGCCTGGAACCAAGGGCGATGACGGTGTTTCCGTAACGCACACGGATGTGGAATATTACCTCTCCACCTCTGAGACAGAGATTTCCGGCGGCACATGGCAGTCTACGGCACCGGCTATAACGGATGGAAAGTATCTGTGGGGACGCACTAAGATCACCTATTCCAACGGGCAAACGGCCTACACCGGCGCATACTGCATCAGTAAGGCCATGACCGAGAGTGCCGAACCGATTGTCAGCGAGACCCGCACGGCGGTGACAAAGCTGACCCAGGATGTGAACCGCTTCGAGGCCACAGTTTCCGAGACCTATATTGAAAAATCCGATTTCAATGATTTTAAGCAACAAACGGAATCCGACCTAACCGCCAACAGTAACGCCATAGAGCTGCGGTATACCGAGATCAAGGACGTGGAGCAGAAAGTCCTTGGCGTAGATGGCAAAGTCACGGATGTGCAGAAACAGGTCACGGAGACGGCGGGCTATATCCGTACCGGCAAGGTGGCAGAGGATGAATCCGGGAATCCAATCTACGGCGTGAAAATCGGGCAGACCGATACGGCGGGCAATTATAACGCCTTTGCCCAGTTCACAGCTGGGCGCATTTCCTTTTTCGATGAAACCGAGAAGGAGATCAGCCACTTCGCAGGCAAGGATTTCTACATCGACAGCGGTATCATCGTCCAAAACCTGAATCTTGGTGGCTACGAGCTGCGCCGGAATAAGGGCCTTGGCTTCAAATGGATAGGAGGCTGAAAGAATGGCAACAAGCGGAACCGTAAAAACAAACACAAAATATGACTCCTATTTTTGGGTCAAGTGGAAGATTAGCGGCAGCCAAAGCATTGCCGGCAACAAGACTACCATCGCCTGGTCCTGCGGCCTGACCCCGGGGGAGCAATACTTCACTAATGCCATAAAAATGAGCGCGGTGGTCATTAACGGTAAAACTGTGTATTTCGGTGGCACACATTCCGACATCACGGATTACAAGGATCACACTTTTGCCTCTGGCACACTGGATATTCCCCACAACAATGACGGCAGCAAGACCTTCACCGTTTCCGCCTTTTCCGGCTGGCTTTACGGGAACGGAGATTATACCGCTTCGGCGGAGAGCTTTGCCCTGCCTGCCATACCCCGGGCGGCTACCATCACATCCGCACCCAACTTTACAGATGTGGACAACCCGGCCATTGCCTATGCCAATCCGGCAGGCTCGGCGGTTTCTGCGCTGGATGTGTGCATTTCTCTGACCGGTTCGGCATCGGATATTGCTTACCGAGCCGTCAGCACCAGCGGCGGAAGCTACACCTTCCAGCTTACCAATGCGGAGCGGGCCGTACTGCGCAACAACACGACATTAACGCGAAAAGTCGTGTTCCAGCTGCGTACCAAAATCGGCAGCACCTATTACTACGACACCGTAGAAAGGACATTTACCGTCACCAATAATGCGGCCACCCGACCCAGCGAAGCTATTGCCGTGGCCCCTGTCAGCGCCCTGTCTGCGCCGTTCAACGCCCTGTATATCCAGGGCAGAACACAGGCCAAAATCACGCACACGGCCAGCGGAAAGTTTGGCGCGACCATAAAGCAATATTCCGCATCTGTAGAGGGTAAAGCCTATTCGGGGGAAACAGCCACCAGTAACGCACTGCAAACGCCGGGCGTGCTGACCATCACCGGCAAGGCAACGGACAGCAGAGGGTTTTCCACTACAGCAGCTAAAAACGTCACGGTGCTGGCGTACAATACGCCCTCTGTGGTACGTAACGGCAGCACGAGAAAATTTGTATGCGCACGGGCTACCTCTGACGGGACAATAAGCGAAGATGGTACGGCGCTTTATGTGGAGTGCTCTAAGTCCTTTGCCTCTTTGGCCGGAAACAATAAATGCACCTTGCGTCTGCGCTATGCGGCAGAAGGCGGCGGTTGGTCAAGTTGGATCACGCTTTTGGCGGAATCTTCCGGGAACAATTGCGCAGGCGTGGTGCCCGGTGTCACCCTATCGGTATCGGTGGTATATACCATCGAGATTCAAGCGGTGGACAAGTTGGGTGAGAGCGGGTCGGCGAAAACAAGAATCCCCACATCCGAGATGACCTTTCACTTGGGCGAGAACGGTAAAGCCGTGGGCATTGGGCGGTACGCCAGCGAGAGCGGAGAGAAGCGGCTGGATGTGGCCTGGAATGCGCATTTTGAAAAGGGGCTGCAAGTCGGCGGTGCTTCCGAGCTGGGCAGCCATATGAACCAGATGGTTACAGGCAACCCCTGGTATGGCCTGAATGACGGCACCAACCAGTGGCATTTACAGGCGTTTCAGGACAGCAATAAGTTAGCCCTTGGCCTGACCTGGGACAAGTCTCTCAAGATCGACACCGATGGCAACGTGACACTGCCCGCGAATCTTACCGGGAAATATATCACCGGCACATGGCTGCAGGCCACGGCGGCCACGGACTTGGGGAAAGCGCCGCCCTATGTATGCGTATTTGACGCCACCGGCTGGCTGTATAAACGGAAGCTGTCGGAGCTGTTTTCGGATATGGGCATCCCGGCGCAGAAGGATTATGTGGTGGAGCGCGGCACATCCAGCTCCTGGCACTACGAGAAGTGGAACAGCGGGAAGCTGGAGCTGTGGCGGCAGACGACCTCCAGCAACTTGGGCACGACCGGGCAGATAAACGGCTGGTACTACAGGGCGTACACGATGGCATTGCCATCGAATCTGCTCAAGAACATACAGGATGTGCAGTGCAACTGTGTGTGGGGCACCGGCGTGTCCTTTGCATCCGGCAGCGCTGACTCGGCGAATTTCAAGGCGATCTATTTCAGCAATCAAAATGGCGGGGCCGGTACGTTCTGGCACAGGATCACCGGCACATGGAAATGAGGAGGTATGCTATGAATCCCTTGTGGATGTTATTGATTATCCCCGCATCATCGTGCTTGGGGTTTATGTTCGCCGCTTTGCTGGCGGCAGGAAAGGAATGAACATGACGGAAACTATCATTGTGACCCTGATTACCGGCGGCTTGTCGCTGCTGGGGGTAATCATCACCAGCAACAAGACCACCCGGGATGTGCAGGCCAAGCTGGATACGCATCAGGCCGTCACCGACACTAAGCTGGAGGAGCTGACTCGGGAAGTCCGGGAGCACAACAATTTTGCGCGGCGCGTCCCGGTGCTGGAGGAGCAGATCAAAGTCGCCAATCAACGCATCGCGAACTTGGAAAACAAGAATTAATTTTTGTGGTGCCCGAATCGGGCACAGAAAGGAGCAAACCATGAAAATCCCTGACAAGCTGTATGACATTCTCAAGTGGGTGGTCATCATCGTCCTGCCGGCCATCGCCACGCTGTACGCGGCCCTGTCCGCCGTGTGGGCCTGGCCGTACTCGGAGGAGATCGTGACCACCATCACCGCCGTGGACACGTTCCTGGGCGCGGTGCTGTGCATCTCCACGGTGACCTACAATAAGGAGGGCAAAAGCAATGGCTAAGGTATTTTTGTCCCCCAGCAACCAGTACGATAACCGCTACGCCTACGGCAATACCACGGAAGGTGTGCAGTGCGGCAAGATCGCCGAGGCCTGCAAGGCGGCCTTGGAGCGCAGCGGCGTGACCGTGAAGCTGATGCATGACGAATCCATGCAGGAGAAGTGTCAGGCATCTAACGCCTTCGGTGCGGATCTCCATGTGCCCATCCACACCAACGCCTTTAACGGCACGGTCAGCGGCACCCGCATGTTCTGCTTTAACAGCAGCGGCGAGGGCATGAAGGCCTGCAAGGCTATTTTTAATCGGCTGGCCCCGGTGACCCCCGGAACCAGCGAGAATATCCGGGTGGATGCCTCCCTGTACGAGGTGCGGGTGCCCAGCGCCCCTACGGCCTATATCGAGTGCGAGTTCCACGACAACGCCACCACCGCCAAGTGGATCGTGGAACATACGGTTGACATCGGCGAGGCCATCGCCCGGGGCATCTGCGACTACTTCGGCGTGACCTTTAAGGCACCCGAGAAGCCCAAGCCCGCCGCCACCACCGATAAGCTCTACCGGGTGCAGGTGGGTGCATTTGCCGTCCGCGCCAACGCGGAGAAGATGCTGGCCAAGCTCAAGGCCGCCGGCTTTGAAGGGTATATCCGGTAACGGAAAACACCTGGAGGGCGCAGAGGACACCGCTACGCCGGCCTCACGCCCGTGCGTAAGCATCCGCACCTCCACGGCTATTTGTTTTGCGTATGAACAGCAACCACAAGGCCGTAAGGGATTTTTTGTCAAATCTGCCGCCGAAACGAGCCGTTGCTTTTGTTGATTCTTTTTTGCTTCCTGACAATGAAGCAATGGTGGTCATAGAATGCGATGTGCGCCGCAAAAGTTGCGTACAGGTATCTATGGAGCGGAATATGTCCGTTGAAACCGTAAAGCGGCACAGATGCAGAGCGTATCATAAAATTGCACAGGAACTATTTATCCCCCTGCCTTAAACGGCGGGGGGATTTTTTTTGACACTTTTCAGGCACTTTCGGGTGCCTGTTTTTTTGTACCATAAAAGCAGAAAGAAGGTGGCAAAATGTACGAACGGCTTATAGCCTGCGGTTACACGGAGCAAATGGCGCAGGATATTTGCATTCTGTACGCAGACGATCCCCGGGGGCTTTTAGCGTATGTGGAAATTGCTGAAAGTCTATATAGGGATTGCAATCATGTATAAATATTTTAATCCAAATCCATGCGGGAAAAACGTGTCCGATTGCACTGTCCGTGCGATCTGTAAGGCCACGGGAAAAGATTGGGGCGAGGTGTACCTCCGGCTGTGCATGCAGGGCTACTTGGACGGAGATTTACCAAACGCTAACGCCTGTTGGGGGTCTTACTTGCGCAGTATCGGATACCGGCGGCATATTATCCCGGACACATGCCCCGATTGCTACACGGTGGCGCGGTTTGCGGAGGAGCACTCAAAAGGGACTTATATCCTTGCTCTATCCGGGCATGTGGTCTGCGTACAGGATGGCGTAATTTTTGATTCCTGGAATTCGGGCGGCGAAGTGCCCTTATATTACTGGACAACGGAAAGGATGGAATAATTATGGCTTTTACCCCTTACGGCTACCAAAACCCTTATTACCCGCAGCCTATGCCGGACACACTCATGCAGATGCGGCAGCAGCAGATGCCTATGATGCAGGCGCCACAGGCCCCACAAAATCAAATCGCACAGGGCGGAGTGCAATGGGTAAGCGGCGAGCAGGAGGCCCGGAATTGGATGATAGCGCCTAACGCGGCGGTTGCGTTATGGGACAGTACCGCGCCTACCGTCTATCTCAAGCAGGCAGATGCAAGTGGCAGGCCGACGCTCAAGATTTACGACCTTGTAGAGCGCGCAGAAACGCCCCGTACAGCGCCGCAGGAAAAGGGCGTGGAATTTGTCACTCGCAAGGAGTTTGACGCGCTGGCGGCGCTTGTGGGCGAAATAAAGGGCAAAAAGAAACGCAAGGTCGAGGAGGACGAAGACGATGAATAATCCTTTTTTCGGTGCGCTCGGCGGAGGGAACGGCTTCATGCAAATGATGCAGCAGTTCCAGCAATTCAAGGCAAATTTTCATGGCGACCCCAAAGCGGAGGTCGAAAAGCTCTTGCAAAGCGGCAAACTCTCGCAGGCGCAGTTAAACCAGCTACAGCAGATGGCGAAGCAGTTTCAATGCCTGATGCAGTAATCATCAACATAAATCAACATCGTGGCCACGATTTGATGAATAAAAATTTTTCAAAGGAGTGATACTATGTCTCTTTCCGATGGCGGCGCCCCCATGCTGACCATGCCGGTGCAGCCTACCAATAGCGGTGGCTTTGGGTTTGGCGGTGACGGCGCGTGGTGGCTTATCGTTCTGTTCCTGTTCGCGTTCTGCGGCTGGGGCGGCAACAGCTGGGGCAACAACGCCGGCAATTCCGGCGGTGTGGTCGATGGCTATGTGCTGACCTCTGACTTTGCCAATGTCGAGCGCAAGATCGAAAGTGTAAATCAGGGCCTTTGCGACGGATTTTACCAGCAGGCGCAGCTTGTCAATGGCACAAACATGACGATGGCAAACGGCTTTGCACAGGCCGAGCTTTCCCGCAGCAACCAGCAGGCGGCGCTGATGCAGCAGCTCAACGCCATGCAGATGCAGGCCGCTAATTGTTGCTGCGAAAACCGTGCAGCTATCGCCCAGGTGCGCTACGACATGGCGGCGCAGGCGTGCGATACCCGGAACACGGTGCAGAACGCGACCCGCGACATCATCGACAACGCCAACAGCAATAGCCGCGCGATCCTGGACTTTCTGACCCAGAGCAAGCTGCAGGATCTTCAGAGCGAGAATCAGGGCTTGAAGCTGGCCGCATCTCAGGCGGCACAGAACAGCTATTTGGTGTCTCAGCTCCGGCCTTCTCCCATTCCGGCCTACACGGTGCAGAACCCCTATTGCTGCAACCAGTTTGCCGGTTGCGGCTGCTGACAACTGCATAGCGTAGCTTTTCCCTATGTTGGGAAATGGTCGGCCCCGTGCCGATACTAAACAAAGGCGGCGGGGCAATAGCCCTGCCGCTGTATTTTATGAAAGGACTGAAATTATGGCTGAATATGTAAATCCCGGAATCGTGACCGTCCCTGCTGGCCAGAATGTTCCGATGGTCTCCACGGCGGCTTGCGGCAAGCCCTGCATCGTCCACCGAGAAGGCAGTGGACTTGTCACCCTGCGCGGATTGACGCAGCAGTGTAAGGCTCGCTTTAAGGTGAGCTTTGGCGCGAACATCGCCGTCCCCACGGGCGGCACGGTAGGCGCGATTACCACGGCGCTTGCCGTCAACGGCGAAGCACTTAACGGAGCAACGGCGACCGTCACCCCAGCTGCGGTGGAAAACTATTTTAACGTCTACGTCAGCGCCGTCGTGGAAGTGCCGCGCGGCTGCTGCGTGACCGTGGCGGCGAAGAACACCAGCGCGGAGGCGATCAGCTTTGCCAATAGCAATCTGACCGTGGACCGCGTGAGCTGAGAAAGGAGAACACAATGGGTATGAAATCTATGTATGAACTGCGGGATATGCTCTGCAAGGAGCTGGACGAACTGGCCCGAAAAGGCGAGTTGGGTGCGGGTGACCTGGAAATTGCCCACAAACTGACAGCAACCATCAAGAACATAGATAAAATTGACATGATGGAATCAGACGGCTATTCTGGCGGCGGCGATTGGGAAGCAGATATGCGCGGCGCCTATGGCCGGGGCAGTTCCTACGCGCGGCGCGGCTCGCACTATGTGCGCGGACATTACAGCCGCGCGGATGGCGCGGAGCATCTGCGCACCCAGCTAAACGACATGATGCGGGAAACGGATGACGAGCGCGTCAGGGAGGCCCTGCGCCGCGCTGTCAGCCTTATGGAGAATTAAAGGGGGATTCCCCATGATCGATGAAACCGAGCTGAAACTATGGATCGCACGGCTGGAAACAGAAGAATCAAGCTGGCCCAATTATGAGAAACTGGCGGCTCTCTACATTATCCGTAACGAGCACGGCGGGGAGCAACTGCAGGCGAAAGCACCCCCAATGCTGTATTCTGCAGAGCCTGCGCCGGCCAAAACAATAAACCCCTCCGGCAGTGAATTTTTGAAAGCGGTCGGGAATGTAGCGCAGGATAGGGCGTGGGAAGTTATGGACGAGCTTATGGACACCCTAAAAATCGTCAATGAGAAAGCTTATAACAGCGTCCTAAAAAAACTAACTTAAATCGCTACTACTAACACGTTGCTAACAAAGTTAATCTTGGCAAAAATAAAAAAGTCCGGGAACCATTGAGGTTCCTGGACTTTTTAATGCGCGGTACAGGACTTGAACTTGTAACCCCGTGCAAGCCAAGCATCTGTTGTGATCCGGCGAGCTTGTAGTGATAGTAATTTGATAGTAACCCAAACGATACGGCGCAGTATAGCGTAATATTTTCGCAAGAAAAACACCAATAAATACCGTGTTATACCGCTTTATTGCAACAATATACTGCGTTTTTTGAACTGGTTTACGCCTTTTAAGCAGGGTGTCCGGGGTTCGAATCCCCGACGGGGCACCAAAAAAAGCCTTGAAACACAACGGTTTCAAGGCTTTTCTCTTTTTCTTATTTTTTATTTGTTAGTAACGTGTTAGTAACAGCATCCACAAGTGTCTGCGCGTCGATGTGCGTATATATGTTTGCGGTGGTGGAATAATCGGCGTGTCCGAGTATTTTTTGGAGCATTTCCGGGGGCAATCCCTCTTTTACCGCCCGGGACGCGTATGTGTGGCGTGTGGCGTGTGGGGTCTTTCGCTCTATGCCCAGCCGGTCAAGGAGTGGGTAAAAATCTCGCCTGCGGAAGTTCGCTGGGACTTTTTGCCCATCGTACCCGGACAAGAGCAAATCGCCGTCGGCACGATCGGCGAAGTAAGCAAAATACTGTTTCCCCTCCGGGCGGATGGGGATAATGCGGTTTCGCCCGGCTTCGGTTTTTTCGCCGCCGATCACATAATCGCCGTGACAGTCCGCCAGCGGCAAAGAAAACAATTCCCCGATACGCATACCCGTTGCCAGCAGCATCAAGACAATTTTCGCCGCATCGCTGTTGTCGGATTCCAATTTTCGGATATCTTCCGCCGTGAAGATGTCCTTTTCTTTTTTGACATTCTCCGGCAAGCGCACAAATTTTGCAAAATTTGTCGTGCATATTTCCTCCCGGATTGCCCAGTTCGACATCTGCGTTATGAGCTGCTTGTACTTGTTCACGGTGGAATGGCTCTTGGCCATGTGTGGGTCAAGTACGGCCTGAAAGTCTGCGGTGCGGAGATCGCGAAACTTTTTCCCGTGCAACGGCGTAAATATGCGGTAGGCGTTATTATATGATTCTATCCCCTGCTTGCCGATCTCCTTGTAATGCTCTTCTTTCCACGCATCAAAGACTTCTGCAAAGGTCATATTATACCGCTCTGTTAATCTCTTGCCGCTCAACCGCTCCAAAGCGTCCAGAGCGTCCGTTTTGCGCTCATAATGCCCGATAATCACTTTGTTTTTTGCGGCCACCCAAGGCGATTTTCTACGCCCCGCCAGTTTGTATACAGTTCCGGTGCCGTTTGCCCGCTTCAATGCCTTGCGCTGCTCTGTTACCTGTTTTTTGCCACAGAGATGGCAGTATACGGCGCCCGGGACAAGAGTTGTTCCGCATTTAATGCAGTTGCTCATTTTCTGCTTCCTCGCCTTGTTTGGATTTTTTGTCCGCCGCAAGAGTGGACAATAGCACGGATGTAAGTACGCCGATTCCCACCGCCAAAAGCGCAATGACAATCCATGCAATCGTACCGGCTGCCCTGGATCGGATCAGGCCTTCGTCCTGCACACGGTAATCAAGCGCCACATACCATGTAACTATACCCAGCAGGATAGCGGACAGTAGCGATGCGATATACAGCATCGTGCGCTGCCGCCTTGCTTTTTTCTTCTGCTCCTCTGCTGATTTAGACAGTTCATCGTATGCGCCCTCTATCCGTGCAATGCGCACATCCTCGTCATGGACTTGCTGGAGCTTCTTGATTTGGTCTTGCGCCAAAACAACCTCTACAATGCCAAAGTAACGGTCCATAGACACCCCCAGCACCTTGCAGATGGGGCCAGCCGCATACACGCCTGGTGCCTTAGATGTGGATGCAAAAAAGTTGTTAACGCTGGACAAAGGCACACCGGATTGGTCTGCTATCTCCTGCGCCGTGATGTGCTGTTCCAGTTTTGCGTCCCGACAAGTGTCCTGCAACGATTTCTCCATGTTTAATTGCCTTCTTCCCCTTTTTCGGGCATAGCCCGCATTATTTTGCAAACCCCAAATTTGGGGATATTGCCTTTTTTCGGGATTGCACCGCCCGATTTGTTTTTGATATGGTATAGGCGCAAACGATAAACCGTTAGGCGATTCGTGGGCAATACCCTCCCCGTCCGGTGCGGGGATGGGGAGGGTAGAACAAAATTTCTATTTTCTACGATTTTGTTGCCCTGAACTATGCAACAAATGTCGTTTTTTAGGGTAAAGGTGAAAATACTTTACTTGGAGGACGTACAAATGATGATTTTTCCCCAAAAATGTGGTATACTTAATGAAACACCTGTACGGGAACGGCTGAAAGAGGAAATCACGACTCTGACAGACCGCCAGGTTGAATATGTATTAAGGAGAATACAAAATGAAAGAGCTTGTTGGGCTATTGGTAGCAATGCTTGTCAGCTCCAATGTATGGCTTTGGATCAATCTGTAGAATCTTAAAAATGTAATCGTTCATAGCACCCTTTTAGCTTCCAGTACAATGCCCAATAGCTTCTCGCATTGCTCATCGGTCAAACCCTCAACTGCATCAAGCAACGCTTTCCGTGCTACGCTCAATCCCTCGGCATTTATGCCGGGGGCTTTTTTTATGCCCGGGTCATCCGTTTCGCCCTTTAGCCACTCTACAGATACGCCTTTTAAAGCGGAAATCTGGAAAAGGTAATTTTTGTACGAGTCGCTTTTCCCTGATTCCCAATCGCTAACTATTGCCCCGCTCTTAAATCCGAGCATCCTTGCAAAATCAGCCTTTGCACCATGCACAAACTTCCCATCCGGCTTGTGGGGGATAAGAGAAAGAACCCGTTCTTGCATAATTGACATATTTGCTTACCTAAATTTGTTGGATTTGCCAAAATTCAATATTTATTGAATTTGCCTATTGCAAACTTCGCATTTGTGAGGTATCTTTATATCAGGCCCACCGGAAAAGGGTACAAAAACACCAGCCCCCACGAAAGCGGCTTTTAACAATTTCTTTTGGCGAAGGTATTGTACCGCAGTTTTTATGGAGTGTCAAGTGTGAAAACTCATATTCATGAGGTTTCGGTGGGCGTTGACTGCGGCGGGGATAGAAAAACCGCCCCGTGCTTGGACACACGGAGCGGCTGGCCGGTCACTTCGACCGGCGGTTGGACAAGGCAGACGCAGCCAGAGACTTGGTGCTCTTGCTGGTCTTGCCGCTGCTCAAAGCCTTAGACGCTTTGGACGCAACGGACTTGCTTGTCCGTACAGAGTTCTTAGCCATCATTTCACCTCCTTTCGTCAAGCGGTGAAACGAACGGAGGCAAAGCGGCAAGCCCTGCGAGAGAATTATAACGCAATTCCCCGCCGCAGTCAATGAAATCTCACACATAAGGAGGGAATGCAATTTGACATTGAGAGAAATGCGGGATAGAGCAAATCTTTCCTGCGTGCAGGTCGGCAAGAAACTGTTTGTTGACCAGTCCTGCGTAAGACATTGGGAATACGGAGACTGGGCACCGGCACGGAAGTATTACAAGAAAATGGCGAAGCTGTACGGCGTGTCGGAGGAGGAGATCAAGGCTGCTGCGGAAGCTATCCGGGCGGCGAATAAGGAGGAACGATGATTAAGACGATGTCGCTGCAAGAGTGCATGGAACATCTTCGGGTGCATGGACTGAGCATTTCACAGGACACGCTGGCGAACGGGATTGAACAGGGTGTTTATCCTTTTGGCCTGTGCGTTATCGGAGGGAAACGGCGTGTGTTTCAGATTTTCCCCAATCTGCTGGACAAGTGGATTGCGGAGCGGGAGGAGTAAACATGGACGGTTACACATTGACGCTGGTCATCATCGGCGCGGCTACGGTGGCGTGGATGTTCGTGAAGCTGGTGGACAAGCTGGATAGACCAGGCAAGTAAATAACAGGAGGAAAAGGCGATGAAGGCATACAAGGGATTTGATAAAGACCTCAAATGCAGGGGATTTCAGTACGAGGTAGGTAAGGAGTACGAGGAGGGGAGCGCAGAACTGTGGGAAAAAGGTTTCCACGCCTGTGAAAACCCGCTGGACACATTCCGCTACTATGGGCCGACAGATAGCCGGTACTGCGAGGTTGATGTGGACGACAACGACGAACGCAACAGCGGTGACAGCAAGGTTTGCGGCAAACATATCAAGATTGGCGCAGAAATCGGGCTGAAAGGCGTTATAAACGCCGGTGTGCGGTTTGTGTTTGACAAGTGCGAGAGCGCAACCGAGGAAAACGCCTCGGGCGAGAGTGGCAACGCCGCCGCCTCGGGCTGGAGGGGCAACGCCGCA
>ERZ1035014.137-NODE-137-length-38115-cov-42.452759_pt1 | contig 38115 bp, 56 predicted proteins | sample MGYA00520620_ERZ1035014 | MGnify/ENA primary metagenome ERZ1035014 (study PRJEB33766, sample SAMN09781744) | gut metagenome | biome: gut microbiome | host: Homo sapiens | place: Madagascar | study: EMG produced TPA metagenomics assembly of the PRJNA485056 data...
TTCCGGGAATCGGGGAGCAGCTTCTTCGCCAGCTTCTCGAACCGCTCCATGGCCGCCGGCATCTCCTCTTCATAGGGGTACTTCTCCCAGCTGAGGCCGCCGTCCTTCTGAGCCGCTTTTAAGAGATCCCGCTCGATGGTGCCCTGCCCCTTGTGGTCGGAGTACCGCCGGTTTCCGTAATACCAGCCGAAGCCGATTTTTCCGCCCAGAGAGTTCTCCAGCGAAGCCGAGAGCGCATGGGTGGCGCAGTTGTTGATCTGCCCCTGATCGTGAACAGCCGCCTTCACCTCCGGCAGATACTCCTCCGGAATTGCCGCAGCCGACACCCCGAAAACGTAGTCCCGGGGGTCTGTCTCACCCCTCACAAAACCGAAGCCGTGGTCAAAATTGCTCATACGATTGCACCTTCCTTGTCCGTGATGATGGGCTTTCCGTTCAGATAATAGTAGACCTTCCCGCCGAACGCCTGCCACCCGTCGGCGGCGTAGACGCCCTTCTCGTTGGGCAGCCCCAGATAGGCGGCGGGGTCGATGTTGACCCCGCTTTTCCGCACCTCAAAGTGAGTGTGCCGCCCGAAGCTGTAGCCGGTGTTTCCCATGACCCCCAGCTTGTCCCCGGCCTTGACGGTCTGGCCCTTTTCCACCGCCCGGGAAGCCATGTGGCAGAAAAAGAGTTTGTTTCCCTCCGGATCCCGAAGACAAACATAGTTGCCCCACTGCCACGTCCGGTCGGAGTGGTTGGTGATCATGGTGGAGGCCGTCACCGTGCCGTCCACCGGGGCTAAGATGTCCGCCGAATCCACGCCCACGACGTCAATCCCGTTGTGATCCGGCCGGTCCGGGAGCCGGTAGCCGCTGGTGATGCGGTTCCGGCCTTTGAAAAGAAATGTCATTTTGCTCGCCTTCCTCTTGACCTTTTTCACCGAATGAAATACAATAAATTTGCGGGCAGAATACAAAGTGTTGCTGTCACTTTCTTGGTTTACCTGTCCGCTCGTCCCCCGGAATTCTCCGGGGGATTTTTTATGCCCTCATTCCTCCGGCTCCGCCTTCCCCTTTAAGAGCTCCACCGCCTTTTTGAGGACGCTGGGCATGGGAATCCCCAGCAAGCCGGCGTTCTCGATGATGGAGATGGTCTCGTTGACAATAAACGCCACCACCACCGTGGTTTTCACCCAGTCTACCCCCAGCGTCACGTCCAGCCGGTGAGCCACTAAGACCAGCAGCAGGGTCATGCACTTCTTCGCCAGCCCCAGCCAGCCCACAGAGCTGGAAAGGCCGCCGTTTTCCGTCTTCTTCGACTTCCCGATGGCGGCGGCAATCAGCCCCGTCACAAAGTCCACCGCCATGAAGATGATGAGGGTGGTCAGGTCGTTCGACCATCCGCCGAACAGGGAAGAAAGAAACCCTCCGATGGCTCCGATTCCCCCGCATACCGCCGCCCGGGTTCCGATTGCTTTGTCCATAGTCAGGCCTCCTTTCGGGGCGTGGCGAGGATCAGCTCCGCCTGCTCCACCGTGATAAATCGGGGCGCGTAGGACCGCACCTTTTCTTCGTTGATGGTCCCGGCCACCCACATGCTCAGAATGAAGTTGTAAAACATTGAAATCTCTCCTTTCAATTGGTCGAAGCTGCCGCCAGCATATCCATCAGCCCAAGAACCGCCTCGTTCGTGGCGGCCTGCTGGGCTTCCAGAGCCGCGATTTTCTCCGCCTGGGTGTCGGCCTTTTTGGGCAGGTCGATGAGCTCCCAGGAAAAGGTCGTGCCGTCGTAGCGGAGCTCCGGGGCCTTGCCCGCCGGGACCTCCCCGGCGTACTCCGGAATGGCCTCCACCAGATAGCCGGTCTTTTTAAGCTCCTCTTCCGTCTTCCCCAGGCCGTAGACCGGGTCGAAGGGCAGGTAATGGGTGAAGGTCACTTTTCCGTTGGTTGTTTCGATGTAATTCATATCATTCCTCCAAAATTTTGTAGCCGGTCGCCGCCGGGTATAGCCGCATCAGATTGCCTCTCCAGTTGTAGTAGACAGCTCCCACGTCATCTGCTATGCTGTAAGAGTTTCCGACAATGGTGTCCGTAAGTGCCAAAGCAGTCTGCCCGGATGAAAACTGAATAAGATAGCTGTCCCAGGAGTTATAGTGGAGCTTCAGATACTTCTTTGTCCCGAAGGTCGCAATCGACAGGCTCCCTCCGGAAGAAGCATAGACGGAGCTCCACGAGCTGTCCTTGCTGCCGGCGCTTGAATACCGCTGGATCTTGGAGTTCCGGTTTCCGTCCATCAGATAGACATAGCCGTCATAGTACGCAAGCCCAAAGCTATAAGACCCGCCGCTGGGTGAAAGGGAAGCGGCCCACGTCTGCGTCCCCGTGGAGGTCAGCTTGTAGAGTTTGCTGGAGCTGACCACATAGATGGCCGTCCCGTCCCCCTGGCATCCTGCCTTGATGCTGCTGTCCGGCAGAGTGAACTTCCCCACCTGGGTTCCCGCAGAACTATACTGATAAAGGGTGGAGAAGTCGTTCACGTTGATCCGGCTGTTGGCCCAGAAGACCACACTGTACGACTGCACATACTTCAGCTGCTTCGCCGTCCCGTCTGCTTTGAACTGGTAGAGGTAGTAGTCGCTGCTGTCCTCCGTGGCGATGCTGTAAAGGTTCCCTTGATCGTCAAAGGCAGGCCGTCCGCTCAGCGTGATGGTTTTCTGGGCAATTTTCGTCCCGTCCATGGAATAGGTGCTAAGGTAACTGCCGGAGTCTACATACGCCCGGGTACCCTGTGGATTCACATAAAGGGTATTGTCTACGGAAGGGAGGGTTTTCCCAAGGACCGCATAGGTGATAAAATCAAGGCTCTCCGGATCGCATACGACCTCCACCTTCCCGGCGGCGATTACATCCCCCTCGGCGTACCCGCCGCCGGCCTTAAAATTTACCGTTTTCCCCGCCGTGTCGATGATGCAGCTGACCAAGGCTCCCGATACGAAAAGCCCCGTTTTCGCCGCCTTCCCGTTTTGCAGCTTCACCGTGTACGCCGTCCCATCCACCTTCACCGTATCCCCCGCAGCAAAGGCGGCGGTGGCCTTGAACTGGCAGGAAAGCACTCCCGTTGCACCGTTCAAGCCCGTCAGAGCGTGGACTGTCCCGCTTTTGGCATAATCCAGCTGATGCACCCCGATAGCGTCCAGAAGGGCCTTGTTGACCGCCGTTCCGGGCTCTGTGGGTTCATCGGCCCGGGTCATGGTATAGGTGTCCGCTTGGCCGGGAACCGGCGTCAGCTTCACCCGTCCGGGATACGTCGGCACCCGGTTTTTGATGTTAGTCGCCATTGAATTCCTCCCCCGAATAAAGTTCGCCGCAGTAGACGTACCCGGCGATCATGTTTTGCAAAAGTCCCTCCGCTTCCAGCAGCAGCCGCTCGAGGTTGTTCCAGTCGGTATACCCCGACCGATCCATGGTGGCCGGCAGCCGGGTGGTCGCAGAAAGCGCCTCTTTTACTTCCCGGACGTTTTGAAGGTACCCGGTCAGCTGTGCCAGCGTGGGAATGTCCTCCTGCGTCCATGTGGGCATAGCCGATAGAGAAAGGCTGCAGCCCTCGGCAAGCAGCTGGGCGGCGAGATACTGCACCGCCGTATACACCCGGTTCAAATCCTCGGCACCGTAGGAAGCGCTGCTGCTGCGATTGGTCACAAGCTCGTCAAGAATCATCTTCCGCTACCCCGTGCAGCTCGATATTCGCTGCGATCGTGTTCGAAAGGATCAGGTTCATGGAGGTGATCACACCGCTGATCGTCCCTCCGAAAGGGGTAGAGGTGCGGCACCGTCCGCCGCAGGTCTCCCCATCCACTTTGATCTTGACCTGCAGGGTGTCCCGCTGGTCGTAGTAGTCGAAGACCCGCTGGGCGATCTCGGCCACGTTGCTTGCATTCACAAGGGTAGCGTCGGTGATCTGCACCACATTGGGCCGGTCGCTGGGCTGCACTTTGGGGTTTTCGATGCGGATGACCGAAGTGGTATGGATGTAGCTGACCCCGCCCACCGTGATGGCGTTGTTTCCGGTCCCTTTGGTGTAGGTGTGAGCCGTGACCTCCACCGCCGTAGTGATAGCTGACGTTTCCACCGAAGCCCCCGTATACTGCCGAGTGTCCGGAATGTCCGTCACCGCAGCGGGAAGCCGAAAGACCTTCACCGCCTTGGAATTGGAGGTATCGGCCACCGCCCCGATGGCGAAGCAGACCTGCTGCAGCGCTTCTCTGCGGGTCATCTGCGGCAGATAGCCGGTGACCGTTCTGCTTTGCAGATCGGTGTCCATTTCCAGTTGATAGTGGCCGTCAAGAATATCGGTTATCAGCTCTTTCGCATTTTTTCCGGCGTACATGGCTTCCGGAAAGTCGCTGTCCCCCAGCACCCCTACGGCGTCGGTGCAGGTGACCTGATAGCGGGTCTTGCTGAACCGCTTGGAGGAATCCACATAGAAAGCCCCCAGCAGGGCGTTTCCGTTGTCGTAGGCTTCAATGGGCTGCTTCACGGAAAAGACATAGGAGATGTCCTCGTTTTTGCTTTCCAGCGTAAAGTCCAAAGAGTTGCTGGCAAGCTCCGTGGAGATGGGATTCACCTCTTCCAGAATCCGGACGCTCCGCAACTCGTTGCCGCCGAAGTTTCTCACCACCCCAAAGCAGATGGCGTTGATCTTCAGCCGCCGGTAGGGCTTGGAGGTCTTCCGGAAGGTGCAGACCACCTTGTCGTAGCCGGAAACGGTCTTTTCACAGAAGTAGCTGGCGCTGTCCGGCTGGAACGTCCGGCTGGCCAGAATGGCGGCCCCCTTGTACCACCGGATGTAGACCGTGGAGCAGTAGTCCCCGGTGCCCACGTCGAAGTCGAAGTAAATGCCCTTGGAGGTGTAGCTTTCGGTAAAGGTGATGGTCAGGGTCGGGGCAGGGGAGAGGATCCCGCTGCTGCCGGAAAGGGCCGTGCTCCAGAAGCCTATGTCCTGCCCGTCATATACGGAGTACCCGGACTTCCAAAGTCCCGGCTCCAAGGTGGCAATGGCGGGGGTTCCGGCGTCGAAGGGCAGCAGGGACAGGTCGGAGCGGCTGTCCGCCCCGGTGCCTGTTACCGCCGCATCTGCGTCCGCTCCCACGGCCACGTCTTTGTAGATCAGTCTCATGGTGTGATCTGTGCCTCCATGGGGATAAAGTTGATCTGCAGCTGATCCCAGTAGTTGACGCCGTTTTCCACCTTCTGGAGCTTGCGGCTGCCGGAGGTGTAATAGGCTTCGTAGGAAAGGGTGGTCTGACCGTCCGCCGCTTCCAGCTGAACGCTCTCCCTGGGCTGCTTTAAGTAGTCCCAGAGGGCGTCAAACTCCGCCACCTTGTCCCCTCGGCGGAAGAAGGTGACCTTGTGCCCCAAAAAGGTGCCGTAAATGTCCCGGATCATCCGGGCGTTGGCCTTCACCCGCCCGGCGTTCTCGCCGTCCAGGATGCTGAAGGTCTCTTCGTATTCCGAGATGCCCACGTCCACGTCCCAGACGGTGCCGTCGATTTTTACATAGTTCATAGCCCCTCCTTAGTACGCAAGGCTTACGCCGACCCGCTTGCTTTCCTGATTGTACGACTTTACCACGGCCCGTCCGAACTCCCGGTGATCCAGCTCCAGGATGACGGTCATGTTGCCGCTCTCCCGTCCGCCGTACTGGGCCATGACCTCCGCTACAGCCTGCTTGATGGTCTCTAAGGGCGCTTCGATGTTGGTGCCCTGCTTCTGGTCGCCCAAAACGGCCATAAATTCCCGGTTGGGGGGAATGACGGCGCCTTGGGCCAGATAGGGAATATTCGGAAGGGTGAGGAGCTGAAAACTTCCGGAAGGGATGACCTCTTTTCCGAAAAGCGAGAAGGCCCCCCATTCCAAATGCATTTTGTCGTTCATCCAGTCAATGAATCGATTTGCCAGAGAAATGGCGGCATTGATGCCGTCTTTGATTTTGGAGGTGAGCCCGGCGGCAATGTTCGAAAAGGTGTCCTTCCAGAACTGCAGGGTGAAGTATTTCGCAACGGAGGTCTTCCACCAGTTTTTGATGGTGTTCCATACGCCCTTCACCTTGTCCGAAATGGCGTTCCAGTTCAGTGCCGTCACCGTCACCAGACCGGCAGCTCCCGCGGCGATCAGAGCAATTCCCAGAGGAATCCCTACACCGGTGCAGACCAGAATGATGCCGATGACCAGCAGCGCTGCACTGACGATTGCAACAATTCCACCGATTGGGCCCTGCAGCGCCGTGACAATGGCGTTCCAGTTGAGAGCGGTCACCGTAGCAAGCCCTGCGGCTCCGGCAGCGATCAAGGCGATTCCCAGAGGAAGCATTGCGCCGGAGCAAACGAGGATGATTCCGATTACGATAAGCGCCGTGCTTACCAGTGCCACGATCTTTCCGATCGGCCCTTGCAATTCTGTGACGATCTTGTCCCAGTTCAGAGCCGCAACGGTAGCAAGCCCCATGGCGCCTATGGCAATCAGTGCAATACCCAAGGGCATTTGAACGCCGGAGCAAACAAGAATAATGCCAATGGCCAGCAGTGCGCCGGAAACGATTGCTACGATTTTTCCGATCGGGCCCTGCAGCATTTTCACGATTGCTTCCGGATCCGTTTTCACTGCGGTTACCATTCCGGCTGCGCCTAAAATGATCAGTCCGATACCCAAGGGAATATTTGCTCCGCTGAAAGCTAGAATCACGCCTAAGACCAGCAGCGCCGCACTGACTACAGCATAAACCTCGGCGATTTTCCCCTTTGTTTCGTCGCTCAGCTTCCCCCAGTTTTCCTGCATTTCAGACGCAAGAATAGCAGCTCCCGCAGCCATCAGTCCAAGCCCCAGCGGAATGTTGACGCCGCTGAACGCCAGGATCACACCGATCGCAAGGAGGGCGCCGCCAATGTACGCCATCAGCTCGTCCAGTTTGCTCCCGTATGCCTGTGCGTCAAAATTCGGTGCGATTTCGGAATCGGTACTTCCGCTTCCTCCGGAGCTACCGGAAAGCTGATTGATCTCATCAAAAGACGCTAGCTGCTTCCCAGCGGCCTTGGCGGAGCTTCCGACTTTGTCTATGGCCTTCGCTTCGTCGCACATGGTCTTCGCATCTTTTGCCATTTGTCCCCGAGATTTTCCCGTAATGCGAGCCATCAGACCGACGATGGCGTTTGCAATCCGGGTCAGAATCTGCATAAAGTAGATCAGCGCTGGAATAATTACCTGCATCACCGGCTGAAACGCCGTCAGCAGAGCCCCTTTCAGCTGAGCCAGCTGTGCGGTGAACGCTGCGTTGGATCTCATGACTTTCCCCATATACGTTTTCAGCAGGGAAAGGCCCTTGTAAAGCACAGAAAAGATCAGGGCACTTTTCAGAGTATTGGTCAGGCGCTTCGTCATGCGCTCCAAGGATGCGTGAGCCTGGTCTGTTGCAGAAGCCATCGCCGTGGTTTGCTTTTTGGCGCTTTTTACGCCGGATTGGTACTGCCGGATATTTGCGTTGATTTCCTTGATCCTCTGAGAGATCCGATCATATTCTTCATACCCCGGGCCCACTCCAGCCGATTCTAAAGCAGAAAGCCGCTCCTGCAGAGTGCGCAGCTCGACGTTAAGAGCTACGATGCGTTCGTCTGCTACTTGGGCGCTGTCACGGATGATTTGGAGCGCCTGTGCTTTTTGGTTCAATTCGGCTGAGTGCTCTCTGGCCTGCCGGGTCGCCTGTGCAAGGCTGTCGATCTGCTTTCGGAGGGCTGCTTCCTGCCGCTCCAGCGGTGCTACCATAGCCGCCTCGGCGGCAGCAGCTCCCCGTTCCGCCTCAGCAGGCGTCCTGGAAAGCTCCGCCGCATACCGCTTCGCCTCATCTTTCAGTAAAGCCAGTTTCCGGTAGGCTTCGTCGAATTCCTTGCTGCCCAGCCCTTTTCCGGCGTTTTTCAAAGCCTGCAGCGCCAGCTCCGCCTCCCGGATTTTCCCAGCATAGGTGTCCAGCCCGAAGGGGTTGGCTGCTTGGGTGGGGGAGGTCAGTTCCTTTTTATACTGCTTTATATCGCTGACGATTCGATTCAGCTTTTCCGCAGCCCGGTCGTAGTCCTCATCCCCAAACCATTTTCCTTGTGCTTCCAGATCCTTCACGGCAGCCTTTGCTTCTTCCAGTGCCCGTTTCATCTCGTTCACTACCTGAGACGCTTTGCTATAGTTTTCGACAAAGTCTATGACTTCCTGATTGTAGCCGCTGCCGAACTCGTTTCGGGCTTTTCCGACTTCGTTAAGCGCCTTCTGCAGCCCTCCCGCCGCATCGGTAGCCTCGTTGATTGCTTTCGCCATCCCGCTGTCCGGTTCTTTTTCCATCTTTTTGGAGGCAGCGTCGATCTGATCCTCCAGCTCTTTCAGGTCTTTTTCGGCCTGCCGGTTGTCGATTGTGGTGTCGAATGTGATTTTTCCGTCGGCCATTTATCCACCCCATTCCTTCAAAAGATCGTGTTCCGCTTGAGTATAGGTCTGCCGGAGGTCCACCAGATCCCGGTTTCGGCGGTACCACTCCTGATCGGATTTATCCAGCCGCTTGCCCTTTGCTTTCAGGCTCCGGATGCGGACAATCTGAGCAAAGGTGCAGTCGCCGATCTCGAAATACGCCGCCAGAAAGGTCCACCAGTGGAGCAGTCCGCCCCGGCAGTCCTTCCCCAGTACCCGGTTCACCGGAGCTGCAATATACGGGAAGTCCTTTTCCCAGTCCACCAGCCGCAGGGGCTTTTTGTCCTGCTGCGTTTCATCCTGCCCGCCGTTCAAAAACCAGAAGCACTGCCGGAGGGCTTCCCCGTAGTCCTCCGGAGGAATCTCCTCCCAGTCCGGATAGAAGATCCCCAGACAGACCAGCGCCCGCTCCTGATCGCCCAGATCCGGGTCGTTCAGGGCAGCGAAGATGTCCATCGCCGCCCTGAAGTCCCAGCGAACCGAATAGTCCCGCCCGGCAACGGTCAGGCTTTCCGGAAGATCGTATCGGGTCATTTCTGATACTTCCGATATTTGGCAAGATACTTGTCCACCCGGGCGCTGGTGCGTTTCTGCTCCGCCTGGGCAGAGTCATCCACCTCGTCAATGACCGCCAAGAGGAAGTTGGCCCAGGCCGGGAGCCCATCGCCCATGGCGTAGACGTTCATGTTGGGAAACAGCTCTCCGCAGACGTCCTTTCCGAAAATGGCGTTGACGTCGGCCCGCATCTCCTCGTCCATGGCCCGGGAGACCTTGAAGATCTCCCGGTTGTCGGTCATGCTGTCGATCTGCGTCCGGAACTTCTCCTGCTTTTTGTCAAGTGCATCAAAGGTGTTGAACAGCCGCTCTACGAAAAAACTGTCCGTAGGATTGAAGGAAATGGTGCATACGCCGTTTACGGTAAAGCTCTTGACGCCGGTGGAAAAATTCAGTTCAGCCATGTTTTACGCCTCCTTACGCTGCGTCAGGGGTAAAGGTCACAGTGCCGCCGACACCTTTTGCAACGGTGCCCAGCGTCCGGGTGCCGCCGTAGGTGATCTCGGTTGCGATGTTCAGGGTTCCGCCTCCGTCTCCGCCGATGCTGGTCACGGCGATTGCACTGGATTCCCAGCGTTCCGCAAAGGCTTTGGTCTCCCCGGAAACAGCGTAAAAATGGGCAATCAGCATGTCCTGATTCGCCAGCGCCTGCGCATCCCGGTCCTTCACCGCCAGATTCCAGAGCTTGACGGCTGCAGGATCTCCGGCATCCAGAGGGATGGGGTCATAGGTCTGGGTAGTGGTGGGCTTTTTCATGGTGGTATAGGTATTGCCCAGCACGTCCTGTTTGCTTTCCTGCCCCCAGTCGTATTCGGCGGTGGATTCCTCCACCCGCTTGCCGATGGCGCTCCATACGGGGCTCTCGCTGGTGCCGGTGTTCATGTAGACGATCATCAATTCCCGGTCGATGGTCTGGCCTGCGGTGGTGTTAAAAGTAAGGTCTGCCATTTGATTCATCCTTTCTTGTATTTGATGGCGAGTTGGATTTGATAGCGCCCGGCATCGGTCCCGGCCTCATATACATAAGGTGACAGAGTGGGCGTAATGGAAATGATCTTCCCTTCGGCAATCTCCGGGAAGTTTTTGAAAAGGTTCTGGGCTTCAATCCAAGTAATGACCTGGGCAAACAGGTCATAGTTTTCCTGGTTTCCCCGGATGTCCCGGGAGTACGGCAGGCGGCAGGCAAAAACATAGTTCAGCGTCTGCACCGGCGCAGGGTAAAGGTCCCCCAGAATGTCCTTTTTGTACACCATGGAGGTGGGCGTGGCATACAGGGCGTATTCCGTGGAATCGCTGCCCAGAAAATCTATGCCGAAACGGTTTTCCGGCGAAAGAGCCGGACAGGTGCGCAGCCATTTACGCAGGGCTTCGGTGGTGTTCATCGGATGGCCTCCTTTGCGGCAGTCAAAACGTCTTCCTTGTGATCCGCCATGGCCCGCTCAAACCAGAAGGAGCCCGCTTGTGGATGCACTTCCTTGTCGTATTGGAGTTTGCGACCGGTGGGGGACTTTTTGCCGTTTTTGAGGGACCGCCAGACCATTTCACCACCGACCTCTACCAGAAAGTTGGGCCCGTAGACCTCGCCATAATACTGGTAATGGGCGTATGGGGCACTTGCACTGCCATATACCACCTGCCCACTTCCAATGTCAGTTGATTCGCTAGCCGATCCGGCCAGAATTCCGGTATCATATGGTACATATGGCTCGCATTGCCGGATGACCTCGGCGTCAATGGCTTTCTGCACCGGCCCCATAGGTCCCAGGCCGTGACGCTCTAAGATTTTCTCCGGAGAAGCCAGGTCTGCAAGATCCCGGGAATTCGGTTGAAAAGTCAGCTTCATTTTGCAATCACCTTCCAATGCGGTTCCCGCTTGCCCCGGTTGTCGGTGCAGCTTACCACGGTCAGGGTCTGATATTTCTTTTCCAGATTTGCCGGGCGGGGATCGGATTCCATGGCTTCCCCCAGGACGATGAGGTCCCCGGCATGACAGGAGAATTCCCCGGCGCTTTCCGGCACCCGGACGGTATACACATCCGCTGCCCCGAAGCCGTCCTTGCTGACACTGACGGCGGTGCTGCCGAAGACGCTGACCCCTTGGAACACCTGGCCGCTCCATAGGTCATAGCCAGTCTCCAGATCCATGCGGTGGGTGTACAGGGTGATGGTATGCCTGGCGTTTTTCATCCGTCCACCCCCAGAAAGAGCAGCGGCGTTCCATCATCGTCCCGAACCGCCGCCAGCCAGTTGACCACAAGGCCCAGGAGCCCCGCATCCAAGCTCTCCGCCGTTACGGGTTGGGCGTAGGTCTCGCTGTACCCGTCGTTGGAAAAGCCCGTCAGCGGGACGCTGGCTGCCGTCTCCGGGGCGTTTATTCTGCTGAGAGCGTCCACCAGGTCTGCCATGCAGTATTTGACCGCATCGGGGAGGGCGGACATTCTGCCTGCCCGACCCTGGGTGAAGCGGTTCAGCTTCTGCTCCGCCAGCAATTCCAGTCGGGGAAAGGCCGCCTCGTCAGCGGCTCCGCTCCCCATGACCTGATATTCGGAATAGGTGAGGTACACGGGTCATTTCCCCTTTCCTCGGGATTTGCGCTCCGGCGGCTTCTCCGGAGCCTTTTTCCCGCCGTGCTTCAAAATCTGCCGGATCACAAAATCGTTGCCGGTTTCTACCAGGTGCCCGGTATGGTCGATAAGCCTCATGCCGTGACGGAGGTGGAGACCACCTTGATCAGGTCCGGCATGACCGCTTTTGCGCCGTAGGAGTAAAAGATGCCGAAGCCGATGGCATTGGACAGCTGGATTTTCTCCGGTGCCGCAACGGTAGGCATTACAGGCAGCGCAACGGAGCCGTTGACCATGCCGATCATATGAACAGTGGTGGTCGTGGTCTTGCTGTCTGCGGCCGGTGCGGTCAGGGTGGGAAGGTAAACGGAGCTATACACCCGGACGCCGTGGAACAGGCCGAATTCCTTGGCGTTGGTGTCCACGTTGGCGTTGTGGGTGCCGGTGTCCAGGAAGGACCGCAGCTCACCGTAAGTGGCAGTGTCCAGGACGATGGAGATCATGTCCCGGTCAACGCCGTCCACGAAGTCATTTTTGGTGGCCTCAATGGACTGGATCAGCTCCTCCACTTTCTCATTGATGGAGGTCTTGGTCAGGGTGATGGTGGTGCCGGCCGTGGCGGCCTCTTTGAAAAAGGCCCGTTCCAGCTCCCGCTCCATGCTCTTGCCGTGGTTGGAGACCCGGCGGTTAATGACGTTGTCCACGCCGTAGAGGCGGACGTCCTTTTCCTCGATCTCCTCGATGATCTCCTTATCCACGTTCAGGGCCACGGTGACGGGGGAGGCTTTGACGCCGGTGCCCTTCTGGGCAGCTCTGGCCGTACCGTAAGCCGCCGATGCGGCGTTGACGAAGCGTTTGGCCTCCACGGTGCCGGTAGTGGGGTCTCCGGAAAGTTCGGTGTTCTTCAAGGCACCGGAAATGGTGGCCTTCTGGAGGTTTTCAATAACGGGGCCGTACTTTTCCGCCAGCTGGTCTTTGCCGGAGGTGGAAAGCAGGATGCTGAGAGAATTGATTCTTGCCATATTCATCGTTCCTTTCTGTTAAAAAAAGAGCGGCAGCTTGTTTTGGCCTGCATCGTTTACAGACGAAATGCCGCCCATGTTTACCGGCGGGTTCTTGCTCTGGAAGATCCCGTCCTTGTCCTTGGTCAGGGCCGCGAAAAGCTCCGCATCGCCCTTGCCCACGTTGCTGGGGTCGTTGACAGCCTGCTGGAAGGAGGCGAAGACCCCCTGCTCCGTGAACTCGGAGGCAAAGCGGTTTTCCCCGCAGACGGCCTTGAACCGCTCCTGGAGGGCCGCTTTTTCCGCCGCAGCCTTCTCGCTGGCGGCACGGGCTTCCTCGGCGGCCTTGTACTTGTCCAGTTCGGCCTGAAGGGCTTCGGTGTCGCCCTTGGCGGATTCCAGGGTAGCAATAGTGGTTTTTGCCGCCTGGAGCTCTCCCTGAAGCTTCTGCACGTCGCTGTCGTGCTTGCCCTTGGCGACGTATCCGCCGCCGGAGAGATCCGCCAGATTCATGGCCTTGGTCTTCTCCTGAAACTGTTCCAGTGTCAGCGCCTCGCCGCCGAAAATGTTGGTGAAATCCATACTGCTCCTTTCCGGCTCCTGAAGGGCTTTGATTTATACATGCGGTGTGCCCGCACCGCCGGAGCCGTGCGCCGTTTAAACCTCCGCGCAAGAGGAAATGTATGAAAAAACCGCCCATCGGCGGCTCTCTCATCGTTTTAAGGCACAACAAAAAGACCTTTTAACGACTTGTCCGGGTCGCAGCGCATCACCCAGCGCTGACGGGAGATAGAGGATCACCGCCTTTCACAAAATGGAACGGCCAGCCGGTTCACCCCCTTCGTGTGCATCGTCCAAAGCGCCATGCCCCGCAGGCTTTTTCGGCGCAAGGCATGGGCTTCTGGTTCTCGATCAGGCAATGGGCTTGAAAGGTCTCCTGCCCGTTTTCGTTGTATTCGTGGATGTACTGGTTTTGCTGCTCAATCGTCAGATTGTACGGGCACAGGCGCGGCTTGTGTGGCTTCATGATTCCTCCTTTTCGGGATTCGCAGGAACTACCACCTTGTACAAAGGCGGCTCCATGTGCCCCCTTAAAAAACCGATGGGCTTGCATCTCCCGCAAACGCAGTGAAAAACACCGTTCTTGTCCCGCCCGCAGTCCGGGCCGTTGACTTCGTAGACCATTTCATCCATGAAATCGCACCTCCTAAAAATGGGCATGAAAAAACCACCTTGCATTGCTGCTTGGTGGTTTAATCTTCTTTTTGCTACTCCTTAATCCGATACCTTTCAAGTTCTTCTTCTGACAGACTATTCAAATAGATATCGTCGTAAACCCGTTGTGCCTCCCGCCCAAGGTCGTTATACTCATCATAGTGCGGAGGAGCGAAACCCTTTTCGTCAATCCAGTCGTAAAGCAATCGGAGTATAGCGCGTACCGAATCCGAATCTAAGGCTTCGGGCAAATACTTTTCTAAGAACTGTTTTGATTTCAGTGCCATGCGCACCATCTATATCACTCTCCGTTTGGGTTTGTTTGTATTATCCGTTTGTCGCGTATGCTAATAGTTACATCTGCCTTTGCACCTGCCAAGGTCTGCCTAATATCTCCGTCTTCCAGTACACGTGTGACACCTACGCTTTTGGGGTTTTGCAGCGCATCCAACGCATCCTCAATGGAAACTCCGCAGCGCATTCCGGGGTGCGGGGTAGAAGTCTGTCCGATTATACGGTCAATAAAATGATTCGTAAAGCTCTCAATTGTAATCCCTGTAGATGTTGTTGTTCCTACAATGCGTTTTTGAATCTCCGCGCCGACTTCTTCATAGCGGTCAAATCCTACCAATGGGGAAATATCGCCTTTTTTAACGGCCTTAGCGTACCCTTTCAGCAGCTCATACCTAGGAGAATCATTATACTTCACATCATAGTATTTTGCAAGGCTTTCAATGGAACTATTTACACCAATTTCTTTTGACCATTTTTGGTAATGCTGCTCAGCACCTTTTTCGGCTTCCGCCGCCTCCTTCCTCCCAAACCCTTCCACCACCATCCTTTCCGCCCGCTGCTTGAGCCCGGAAGCTTCGGAAACTGCCTTGTACTGGGCTTTCAGGGTGACGATTTTTGCCTGGGCTTCCCGGCGTAGTTTATCGTCTCCGGAGAGCTTGGCAAGATTGGCAATATCCTTCTGCCGCCGGACACTTGTTTCCAGCTGCCGCATGAGCTGACTGGCCTCATAGACGGTGTAGTGCTTCCCGCCGATGGTGCAGCCCTTGTGGTTGGCTTCCTTCCAGGCTTTCAGCTGGGCGTCGGTGTACCGTCTTGGAGATACCCCCAGAATGATGTAGCTTGCAAAATGGCGGCAGTTCCATTCCCCGATGGGCCGCTTAAACCCGTCGTAGCGGTTGCCGTTGGCATCGGTGAAGGGCTGCCCGGCCTGCATCCTAGAAAACTCCTGCAGGCTGAATTGCCGCCCCTGAGCTGGCTCGTGGTCCACAGCGGAAAAGGGATGGGCGGAAAGCTCCACGCCGGTGGCTCCGATCTCTTCGCCGATGAGCCGCTGTGCTTCCTGCTGGATCTGCTTGACACCGTCTAAGACGTTCTGCCGGAGGGCGGTGTCCATCCGCCGGGTGACGCCGCTTTCGTAGGTGATTCGAAGCCCGTCGCCGCCCAGCTTCCGCATGGTGTCCCGGATGGCAGAGCGGTAGTCCGTCACGCCCCGGGCTACAGCATCGATGGCGTTGGTCACGGCCTCCTGGTAGTTCTCGTCAATGCATGTGGTGTTGGAGTAGTTGTGGAACCGTTCCTCCGTCTGGGCGGATACGGCGGAGATGTACTTTTTCAGCGGCTCGTTGTATTCCAGCTGCATCAGTCGCCGTCCCCGGATCACCGCCATGTAGTCAGCGTCGGCGTAGACCTCCCGGGCGGCCCGTTCCAAAAGTTCTTGAAGCTCCTGAACGGACAGATTCAGCGCCTTGGCCAGGGCCGCCTTGATTTTTACCACATTTGCCCGATAAATGCGCATCTGGGCCAGCTTCCGGATGCTGGAAGCGTTCAGACCCCCGATGGCGTTGATCTGCCGGGCAACAGCTTTCAGATACTCGGCATTGACCAGATCGATCCGATCCCGCATCCGGGTGTAAGCCGCTTCGATTTCTCTGTCGGTAAGCATCAGCTGTCACCGTTTTCGCCTTGCGCCGCCTCATCTTCCGCCGTCAAGGTCATATCCACGGCAGCCTGCTCCTTTCCCTTGACCGCTGCGTCGATCTCCGCCTGAGCCTCCTCCATGGTCTGTCCTGTGACCCAGGCGTTAAGCCGGGCCCCGGAGATGAGCCCCCGGCTTTCCAGCTCGGAAAGCTGGTCGAAGGTCTCGCTGCTGGATTCCACCAGGTTCATGTCCCAGTCGAAGGTGACTTTGTAGTCTCCTGCGGCTCCGGAAGGGGACAAGCGGAAGAACTCAGCGTAAACGTCCACTCCATAGGCCAGAGCATCGAAGCACTTTTCGATGTTCTTCCGGATGTCGGAGACCAGGCAGAAGGTGTCATAGTTGGCACTGCGAATCTCGGTTGCCGTGGCGCCGAAGGAGGCAGGCTCCGTCAGTACGCCCTTGGAGGTGCCCACGGATTTTTCCAGCATGGCGCAAAGGCTGTTGAAGCGGTTATAGTAGCTGCTGTCCCGGATGGCCGGGTCAAAGACTTCCCAGAAATTGCCCTTGTTCAGGTCGCCGGTGACACGGAACTTTTTGAACAGACCGTTTTGAGGCAGCTTGTTGTCCTTGCCGAAAAGCATTTCATCCGCGCCCACAAAGGTGTGTTTCAGCCGGTATTCGTCCTCGATGTCGTCCATGCACTCATAAAGCTGCCGGATCAGGTCCTCGCTGCCGTAGGTGATGGGCACACCGTAGAAGTCGTCCTCCCGGCGATTGTTTTTAGGGCATTTCAGATAGCCCACGGGGACGTGCTCCACGTTGCCGATGGTGATCTCCGGTGTGATGTCCGCCCAATCCGGAATGGTGTTCCCCGGAACTTCTCTACCCTCTGCGTCGACTACCTTGGTGCGGATGGTCAGCACCCTGTTTTCCAGGGTGTAGTCGATGATCCGCTGGTAGAGCCGCTGATTCACCTCCCGAACCTCTGCAATCACAGACAGACTGACGATTTCCCCGCAAAGGACCTGGTTGACGCTGCACCGGGTCTGGTCAACGGCGGCGATATGGACCCGGTCGCCTACCACATGGGGGATAAAGAACATTCCGCCCTTGCCCAGAGCCTGGGTCAAAACGCCCTTCATGCTGTCCCATACGGCTCCAAGAGAAGCGGAAAGGAGCTCGGTGCGCTTGGTCTGGCCGTCGTTTTGGTCCGTGATAGTCATAGTGCTGTCGGTGACGGCCTTGTTGGTTAAGGAGGCCGCAAACACCTCTGCAAAATTGGTCTTTTCCAGGTCTTCATAGGCCCGCCGGTGCTTGTCGCTTTCGGACAGCTCCCGCTGGGTGCGGTAGCCCACCACCTTGCCGAAAAGCTGTCGAATCCAGTTGAGAAACTGCTGAAAAATTTTAACCACCCCTTAAAATCTGTCGGATGTATGCACTCCAGGAATATTCAAAAGCGTCCATGGTGTCAATATCGGAGGTTCCGTCATCCAATCGGACGTCCTCAAACTTCTTATCGTCCCACACTGCGTCGGACATGGCCGATACAAGACTGTCGCATTCCCCGGCAACATAACGGAACCGGTCCGTCGCCAGCAGGATGTTGAGAGCCCGGATACGGTCAATGATCTGGCCCTTGACGCTGTCGGCGATAGCATAGGGGGTCTGCTGCCGCATACTGTTGATGATGGCCTGTTCGGCAGAATCGGCAAAGACCCGGTCAATCTCCCCGTAATCCCGGCGGATCCCTTCGCAGAAGGCGGTGAACCGGACCATCATAGCCTCCACGCTGACCCCTTTTGCGGGAACCCTCTGGGACCGGAGGGCGTACACATCGAAATCCTCGGTGAGCCCTGTTGCCACAAAAGCAAAAGCGGATTTATTTCCGCCGAAGTCCACGCCTACCTGAATCCGGTCAAAGCGGGGGATCCGGTCTCTTTCGATCTCATAGCGCTTGGCGTCCCCGGCGAAAAGCTCATAAATGACCCCCTCGGCCCGGACCCAGCGCCCGTTGATGTACCGGTCGTAGAACACTCCGGAGTACATAGCCTTGGTCCGTGCGACCATTTCCGGGGTCAGCACGGGGTTGTCCTCCAAGAGAAAGTGGATATGCCGGGTGTTGGGCCGGGGCTCCTTGATCCACTCCTGGTAGAAGTAATGGTTGGGGCTTTCCGGGTTGCAGTTGAAGAAGTATTTGGGATGCTCGAAGGAAATAGCACGGGAAAGCGCCTGCTCCACAAAGGACCGGGGCATCAGAGCTACCTCGTCAAAGAGCACTCCCGCTAAAGTGATGCCCTGAATGAGCATGTAGGAGGATTCATCCTTGCCGCCGAAAAGGTAGAAGTAATTTTCCTTCCCGCCGCACCGCACGGTCAGACACCGGGTGCTGATCTTGTACACCATGGAGTAGGGGAGATCTTCCATTTGCTGGAGGGGTTTTAAAACGTTTCGCTCTGCGCTCTGAACGGTCTTTCCGCAGATGCCGAAGTTGGTGCGGTCATAGAAATCCATGGCCCAGATCAGGAAAGCTGCCGCCATGATGGTGGTCTTTCCGGAACGGACGGCCCCGTCGCAGATCAGGGCGGTTTCGTCGGTGAGGATGAACCGCAGAATCTCCTTCTGCTTCGGGGAAAGTTTATGAATCTTCATCGTCCATCTCCTTGATGGCAGCGATTAAAGCAGAATGCTCTGCTATCTGGCGCTGGTCCGGGGTCTCCCGATGCTCAAAAGCACCCACGTGCTTGCCCAGCAGCTCCAGGGCCTTGATTTTGTTTCCAACCTTTAAGGGGCTGCCAAGGTCATCGGAGGCGTCCTGGTCAGCAATCTCCTTGAGCTTTTGCAGAACGTAATCTTGGGTGATCTCCGTACGCTGCTCCCGGGCTTTCCGGGCCTCCTGAATTGCGGCTGAAACACAAGTTTTCCCAAGCAGTTCAGGGCCGATGCGATCCGCCGTGCGGGTGCTGTACCCGGCCCGTCTGGCTGCTGCCGTGGCATTGAGATCCACCAGATACTCCTGCACAAATCGTTCCTGCTTCGGCGTTAATGCCACGCTCACCACCTCTCAATCGCAAAATGGGTATAACAAAGCCCCTCCCAAGCTCAAAACCCGGATCGATGGGCGGAGCAGCGGAAAGGGGCTGTTTAACCTTGCGGGTCTTCCCCGCAATCGTTGGCCGCACTGACGCGGGGCTCCTCCGGACGGCCAGGTTTTGCGATGGGGGCGAATATGGTCTCCCTCCATATCCTGGCAGTTTAATCATAACACAGATGGAGTATAACATTCTATAACATCTTACAACATCATCTGTGCCAGGGCCTGGCCGTGGAGGCGGCACACCTGCATGTAGCTGTAGTGCATGCTGACGGCCACTTCCTCCCAGGTCATGCCCAGAATGTAGTACCGGCGGAGCACTTCCCGCAAGACCTGACCGGGGATGCCACGGATTTTGGCGGTAATTTCCCGGCGGATGTCCATTTGGGCCAGAATGGCCTGGTCGATCTCCGCCTTGCAAGCGTCGATTTTCTCCATGGCAGATTCCACCCGGCTGCCGGAGCCGGAGCCCTTGGCCTCGCCGGAGTAGGACGGCGTGACCTTCGTGGCCAGGGCAAGAAGCCGCTCCTTTTCCTCCATCAGCAGCCGGACCTCCCGTTCCGCCTGGCGGTACCGCAGAAGATATTGCTTTTTTGCTTCGTTTTCCGGGGTCATGCCCATCCTCCTTCAATGCCGCAAGCCCGCCGCAGTGCGGACGGGCTCTTAACTCATCACTCGTCTTTGGGTTTTCCGCTGCGGAGCGCCAGAACCACCAGCCCCAAACAGGCCGCCGCAAAGGCCAGAATTGAGGCGGTCTTTCCCAGGGTGTACCACACCGCCAAAGCCCCGACACACAGCATCACGGCCAACCCAGCCCCCAGAACCAGGGCCAGGAGAGCAGCAGCTAATATCTCACGGATTCGCTTGAGCATGGGAACCTCCTTTTCCCTCGGCCTGGGTATAGGCCCGGCGTACCTCGTCGATGGCGTCGGAGTAGCCCGTAAGGTAGCCCATAGCCTCGTTTATCTTGTCTCGGGTCCGTTCCCGCGCTGACTTCTTGAGCTTTTCCAGCAACGTCGCGAACTCTGCGTCTTTCATTCGTCCGCCACCTCGCTTTCCTCCGGAACGTCAAACGCTAAATTCAGAAGATAGCCGATAACCTCCAGCATGGCGGATTTTGAAATTCCGTTATGCGTCGGCATTTTCAGAACTTCAAGAATTGCCGTTCCTTTCTCTTCGTCTGTGTATTTCTCGCTGTTGATCTGTAAGAAGATCGCGCAAGCTGTACCGATCTTCATTCCGCTTCGCCCCTCCGTTTCCTCCGCGTTCTCGCCGTTTAAGTACGATACCAAGATTTCAGATTTGAGATTGCAAAGCGGACGAACGCCCTTGTTGCCGCTGCACGCGTTGCAGAAGCTCAAAGAGCCGTCCGAATGGACGATGCGGACGAAAGAATTTATAGGGCTGTCCGGTGTAGCCGTCCACCAGCGACCCGGAAGTGCCGGAATGTTGCCACGCAAAAGGCGGTATTCCTCGCAAGTGATAAGCCCGATCCGGACGCGATCGCCGCCATAATTCTTCAAGCCGTCATCGGCGGTCAAGTCGATGTTGAAATATTCGAACATTTCTTCCGGCGCGCCCGCCTTAATCAGACGGCGCAAGAATTTGCCGTTCAGATAGGCATGAAGGGAAGAAGCGGCAAAGTCGTTCTTGTTTCCTTCATCGAAGGCGCGTTCCTCGATGTAATCGGAAGCAATGCACTTCACCCAATCCGCGCCCGTCTGTATGACCGTCCAAGCGATCCCGCCCATCGTGAATTCCTGTTTCGGCTTGAAGCCGTGTTTGTTCTCTTTCACATTGAACAACTCCTTTCCTGCGGCGCTGTCTGCGCCCGCTCGTTGAACTCTGCGTCTTTCACCGCTCATCCCTCTGAAGCCCCATCATGGGCTTTCCCACATACTTGCACCAGGCATACTCCAATTGCGCCCCGTGGTTGCCGTTCCCTTGGCTATGCAAATAATACTCATGCTCTTGCCTCCTGTTCCAATTCTGTGCGGAACCGTTGTTCCAGTTCAAACACGCCGCGCGGCTTGCCTTTGTAATAGCCTTTCATTGGCCTGTCTATTTTCCGTTGCAGGTCTTTCAGGCGCTCCCAGTATTCCGGCAGGTAAATACACATATTCCGCAGTTCCCGCAGGTTCTTGTTGCAGCAGCACCAGCACGAAACACGGTCCAGCACGTCATAAAGGCGGATCGTGCCCTCCAGCCACGAAAGCCCGTTTTCATAGCAATATGCCAGGGCGTCGGCTTCCGTCATGCCCCACTCCGCCAGCGGGTGCAGTTTATACGGCTTCCGTTCTTTTTCCAGTCGCGGCGTTTCGTCGGCAGCTATGCCAACGTAAACCATAGCGTCCCGCGCCTCCGCGTACCTGTCTATGGCTTTCAGCTTCCCCGTGGTTCCCCAGCGGCAGAGGCCGCCACACCAGCCATAACCTTGGTGTGTGCCTTTCTGCTTACTGCAAACCGGCCTTTCCAGCATATCAAACAGGAACGGGTTTTCCGGCTCCAGTCTGGTGTACTTGATCCCCAGCTGCTCCAGGCGGGGTAGCATTTGATCCCGTGTGTGGTAAATCGCCTCAAACTCCATTCCGGTATCGTAGAAAACCACCTCATTCAGCGGGTAGCCCTTGGCAATCAGCGTTAGGAGCATAGCCAGGCTGTCCTTGCCCCAGCTGACGCTTGCAATATGCCATTTCATTCCGTTTTTGCACCTCCAAACGTCGCCAGGTCGAAACAGGTCTGTTTCCCAACGTACTGGCACCACGCCCATTCCAGCATGGCGCCGCGGCTGTCCTGGTAGTCCTGCATGAACAGAACCACGTCCGCCGCCTCCATCATGGCGAAACACAGGCGCATATAATCCACGGGGCGCAGCCCCTCCGGCGCCGTGGCGGGGTTCAGGACGATGTGGCCCTCCTCCCGCAGCCGCTCCTCCTGCTTCCGGAATTTCTCCCGGTAGTTCTCGTCGCCGGTGATCTTCCCGGCCAGGTAGATTTTCATACGCTCTTCTCCTTAAATTCTCCACACATGATATTTTCAGGCTCTTCGGAAGCAATGATTTTTCGATATTTATGATCCGTAATTTTGCAACTAAGGCCGGCATATATTCCAAAATCCTTGCCTGCTTCGATGCCCCAGCCAGCTTTGATGCCCCCGCCTGCTTCGATGCTCCCGCTAACTTTGATTTGCCCTGCAAAGATAATCGATCCTTCGGCAATCAAATCTCCTTCGATTTCCCGAATTTCATCGGTTGGCCCGAACTTATTCAGCAACCATGTTCCATACTCCCAACTTTTCTCTGCGCAAATATCCAGAAGCTCCTGATATTCCACGCCATCCGGGAATTTTTTCTCCGGATATTCTTCCAAAAACGCCCTGTATCCGTCAACACACGCGCCTTTTTCTTTCAAGAGTTCCTTTGTGATTTTCATGATTTGCCCTCCCATTCGCCGCAGCTCTCGTCCGAATCGGTGTAGGCTGCACAGCGTTCGCTGTCGCCGTTGAAGCAGACGCCGTTGAAATCCTCATGCCATTTGCAGGACCCGCAGCCCTTGGGCTTGTCCGCGTCCGGAATCTCCACAAACAGGTCTACCAGCTCACAGATCGGGATGCCGTAGGCCCGGCTGATTCGCGCTGCCGTTTCTGCGGCGTCAATCTTTCTGCCCATCGTCCTCACCCTTTCCGTCCATCTTCGCCCCGCAATCCTCGCAGTATTTTTTGGTAGGCTTGTCCCAACTGCCTTCAGTTGTAATGACAAAGCCGCACACAGGGCAACACCACTCGTCCCCGCCAAGATGCGTCCACCGCCCATACACCACCGGTGCAACGTCGGCGAGGGGCATTCCCTCCACGAAAGACTGGATTGCCGTAATCACCGCAGCAATCAGGCCGCTTCCCGTCGAAGTCTCTTTGCATTTCCGTAAATGTGCGAGAAGTGTTTCCCGGTCAATGTATTCCGCCATTACACAACCTCCATTCTACAGAAATCCACGCAAAAATGTACGGATACCGCGCCGCCCTCATGAGTTCCGCAAAACGCACCGCTTGATTTCTTCCAACGCCGCACGACATCAGCAGCTTGATGAATCTTTTACGGCTCATTGTTCCACCTCTCGTTCCAAGTCTCGGCGGCATCTTCTCTCGTGGCGTAGCCATACACTCCAAGTATTTCGCCGACGTGTGTGGCGATTGGGCAGCCTTCGTTATCTTCCACGTCGTGGTAAAGTCCATACTGCAATCCACTCCACGGGTTTTTTTCGTACTCCTCGTCGCGAATGTTAAACTCATCGTCCAAAACCAAAAACTTTACCTCCCCACCACAAAATGGGCAAGGTTTCAATTCCGCCACGTGCTCATTCCTCCTCAAAGCAATCTTTCATGTGCCGGTTTCTCCGGCAGCAGGCACATTTCTGGTGCCGCTCCCTCCAGCGGCATTTCTCACAGCCGCCGATCTCCACCCAATCGAAAAGAATCGGATTCCAGCTGTCTAGGGCCACCAGCTGGCGAAGGGTCAGCAGGTACCGATCCTTGTAGGGCGAATCGTTTATCTGCCGATTTTTCCGGAGATGGTCCAGGTATTCCAGGAGATTGTCAACTTTTACGTATTTCGCCATGCTTTTTCCTCCTCCGGTATCGTCCCCAAAATCCCCCGCCACTCAAAGCAGCAGCAGTCCCCATCGCATTTCTCGCAGTACGCCAAATATCCCTCGTCAGGCCGGTATGCCGGCTTCTCATCGATGCAGTAGTGGGCGCAGAACATGCAGCTGTCCCACTCGGATACGGCCCGCCTCAGGTCCTGCTCCATGGCCGAAAGCGCCGCTTTCAGCGTCTGTATCTGCCTCTCCTGCTTCTCGATCCGATCGGCGGCTCTATCCGTCAGTACGTCGAAGCAAAATTCCCCCCCAAATTCATCTGAAACATTTCGGTATTCACACGTTGCGCAATCGCACTTATTGGTGCAATCCCGCAGCGCCTTCACGATCTCATTTGTCTCCATACTCTCCTCCAATCCACGCCGTCACAAGCGGCGGCATGACTTTTCTGTACCCTCTTTCCCGAAAAGCCCGGTAGGCTTCCGCTTCGCTTTTTCCACAGGCCATGGCAGCCTGGAGAGCGCTGTGCCCGTCCAGATACAGCTCCCACGCATAGTCCACCCAGTCGGGGCAGTCTGTCGGCATAGGCTCTGGTCGCGGCAGCTCATACGCATACCCGCTGCGCTTCACCTGTTGGCAAAGGCTTTGGAGCTTCCGTGCCAGCGCTTTGGCGATTGCCGCCCATCCGTACCCCATCCGGTGCTTTCCGGCGGCCCATCGAAGCTCCGCTTCGCTTAACTCTTTTCGCTGCTTCATCCGCCGTTCACCTCCAGAAGCTCTAAGATCTCCCTTGCCATGGCTCTCGCTTCCTCAGCACTCAGCCGCAGCACCGGCTCCTGTCCGATATACGCCAGCGCCTTCCCCGAAGGTGCGACCACGATCTGGCTGGGGCTTGCCTCATAGAGGTAGTGGAGCCCCTTCACCCGGCTTTCCATGGTCAGGATGTCGGGGTATTTGCCCTCCACTTTGAGCAGCGTTCTTGTCTTCACGGCTGACTTCCTCCTGTCGGTATCGTCTCGATTCTGATATAAATTCCCGGGACCGCCGCCCAGAACTTCTCGACAATCTCCGAAGCTACCAGCGCGTCGTCTTTCCAGAAGCCCTCTGCAGTCATGCAATCTTTCAGGAGCTTCTGGAGGTTGTCGGTGTCCGGCTTGGTGAGCCGGTACGCGCCGTTTTTGTGCCGGCCTTTGGGAAAGCACCACTTGACCACCAGGCGAAGCCCCATGCCCAATGGCTCATCCGGCCGGTGGGCATTCAGATGTGCCCGAAGTTTCTGCCTGGCGTCCGCCAGAGCAGGAGGTTCATAGAAAACCGGTCGCCCCTTCACCACCCGCACCTGCTTTTCCTGATGGGTCACGGTGGGCGGGATCATGGCCATAAAAAATTCAAGCATCTTCGTCACCCTCGGGGTTAAAGTCAACGCCGACCCATTTTCCGGTATCCGGGTCATAAACTACATCACCTGACTGTTTGACCCGGTTCCAAATGAAATTCAAAACATCCGGTTGCTTGACAAGCCACCAGAGAACTCGGCTTTTCAAAATATCAAAAGGTTCTCCGGGGAGTGAATGAAAGAGCGGTGGCATTTTTCTAGCAATGCTTAACAACTGATTTTTTCGTTTTGCCATTTTGCTCATGCCTTTCTTGCTTTGTCTCAAATTTGCCTTTTGTCAAGGGCAGGGGAAGGAAGGAGTCGTGCGAGAGCTTACGCACGACTTCCTTTCCCCCTTGACCCGTGAGGGACAAAAGACAATGTATATTTATATATACGTTTTTGTCCCTGTCCCGGACAAAAACGGAAATCGCGTTTTTGTCCCTCTCCGGGACAATTTTGAGGGACAGACAAAAACGCGTTTTTGTCCCTGAGAGACAGGGACAGGGACAGACAATTTCCGTTTTTGTCCCTCTTGAAAAAGACGTTTTGCGTTATTTTGTACTCCGTAAAAACACATATTCCTTGCGGTAAAAACAGCAAAATTAACACAATCTTGCTTTTTATGGCTGCTCATTAAGAACTCGCGGCAGCCTTTTTCCCGATTTTCCCATCCTCGATCCAAAACCCTCCGTGCTCCTGAACACGTCTTCGGGCGGTCTTTTCGCTGACCCCCATGTATTCGGCCAGGCTTTCCGTGCTGACGGAGCCGTCGATCATGCAGGCGTCAAAGGCGGTCTCTACCGACACCTTCCGGTCCTTCTGGCGGTCGTTTTTGGGCTTCCGTTTTTCGATTGCCCGCTGCCAGGAGGGCTTTTCTTCCTCCGGGCAAACGTCCGCCAGAGAGCCGCTGGCGTCGCTTTTATGCACCGGGTAATCGAACCAGAGGTTCAGGTCCTTGAAGGGCGGAAACTCCCGCAGCGTGGCAGACAGCCTCCATGCCGTCCGGGAATCCGCCGCCTTTTCCGCAGCTGAAGCCTCCGCCTGAATGGCCGGGAATTCCTCAGGGAGCAGCTTCCGGCAGGCATCCAGCATGGCAGAGCCGCTGCACAGGTCGTCCTGGCTTACCTCGTCTTCCAGGTCGTGACGGCTGATGGCCTTGCTGCAGACAGCCGCAGCGGCCTTCTGACGCTCCTGCTTTTTGATGGCGTCGGATAAAGGCAGCTCGATCAGATCCAGCAGCGCGTCGGGGTCTCTGGCGAACACGCCGGAGCCGGAAGCCCGGTCCATGGAACGCTTTCCGCCCTGTGCGCCTTTGGAATGGTGGTGGCAGTAGATCACAGCGCAGCCAAGCTCCGTGCAGACCTTGTCAAACTGGTTGCAGAAGGCCGCCATCTGGTCGGCGGAGTTCTCGTCACCGGTGATGACCTTGTAGATGGGGTCGATGATCACGGCGATGTAGTGCTTTTTGGCCGCCCTGCGGATCAGCTTCGGCGCCAGCTTATCCATGGGCACCGACTTTCCCCGGAGGTTCCAGATGTCGATGTTCCGGATCTCCTTGGGCTGCCACCCCAGTGCCTCGTAGACGTCCTTGTAACGATGGAGACAGGACGCCCGGTCCAGTTCCAGATTGACGTAGAGGACCCGCCCCTTGGCGCAGGGAAAGCCCAGCCAGCTCCGCCCTTCGGCCAGAGCAATGGACAGCTCGATCAGTGCAAAGGATTTTCCCGCCTTGGACGGTCCGGACAGCAGCATCTTGTGCCCCTGCCGTAGAACCCCATCAATGAGAGCAGGAGAAAGCTCCGGAAGATTCGCCCAGGAATCCGCCATGGTTTCAAACTCCGGCAGGTCGTCGTTGACGCTTTCCACCCATTCTTTCCATGTGACCCAGTCCACTTTTCCGAGATTGGTGGCAAGGATACACTGCTTCTGACCATCCCGGGTGACGCCGGGCATCCGGGAAAGCCTGGAAGGATTGCAGTTCTGCCGGTCCAGCTGCAGGCCGTTTTTCTGGCAGACCTGGTAGAGATAATCCACCCGCTGCCGGTACTCGCTGTAACTCCCGGCGTCCACCCGGACAATGGCGTGCAGGCTTTTCCCGCCGGAATAGACCAGCGCCGCTACCGGCAGCTCCAGTTCTCGGATCAGGGCGTTCTGGCGGGGAAGTTCCATATTGTCGCACTCCACCAAAGCGTAACGGAAATCGGTGACGTTTTCGTTCTTGCATCCTTGTCCGTCCAGAGGATTGAAGCGGATCCAGGCCCCCGCTTCCGGCTTGTAGTCGCCGATTACCGCGCCGATGTCCCCGCCGCAGTGGGAAAGGGCCTCGATCAGTTCCCCGGCCGTCCGGTCCCAGCAGCCTTTGGTGGGCAGGTACTTCCCATCCTCCCTCTGGTAGCTGTCCGTGACGTAGCCGACGTTTTCCCCGGCTTCAAAGAGGGTCTCCAGATACAGGGTCAGCTGCTGGACGGGGTCCCAGTCCTTGGGAAACTGAATCTCGTTGTCCTCTACCCAGGCAGGCTTTAAAATTTGCAGATCGTCCTGTTGAATCTCATCATTCCAGTCAAGCTCACGGCCCCCTGAATTCGGCTGCCAGCCGGCGTCCTTTGCCATCTGGACAATGGTCCCGCCGGTAACGGGAGACGAGTTCCCGGCAAAGGTGTTCCACTTCTTTTCGCATTCGTGGGGGTGATACCGCCGGGGATCCCTGGCGCTCCATGCGTCCCACACGGAGGCCGGATAGCCTTCTTCCCGCAGCGCCATGCCTACGGCGACCCATTGGCCGTAATCGCAGCCGGCCGGGTCAATGAAATCCAAAAGTGGGATCAGATCGAATTTTCGCTCCAATCAAAAGCACCTCCTTCCGGTTTGTATTCTTTAGGGACGATCCCCGTAGGGATGCGCCAGTTGTTGGCCGCAATGCGGTCGATCAGATGCTTTGCCTCGGAAAACTGCCACGTCCCCACATGAAGGAAGCCCCTTCCTTCCAGAAAGCGGATCTGCTTCGGAGTGGTAAGTCCTGCTGCCCGCCGGGAATCCAGCCGCTCCAGCAGCTTGGAAGCCTTTCCGGCATTGTCTATGGCATCCGGCAGGATTCCCAGCTTTTCGAGCTTTGCCAGCTGCTTTTCACTGGCGGGAGCCTGCTCCCACCCGAAGGACGGGACATACCCTGTCAGATCTTCCGCCTGAATGGACATTTCATATTGCAGCGGGTCTACCAGCTGCCGTTTTCTCCGGCGCATTTCCGCCAGCTGCTTGGCGAGGGCTTCTTCCCGCTGGGTGACCACATCTTCGGCAGCCTGCTTTTCCGCCGCTTCCAGATCGACGGCAGCCCCGGCCTCCGCCAGATTCTCCGTCATTTTCTCTGCCACTTCCGGGCTTTCGCAGATCAGATGAGCCGGTCGGCAGAGCTCGTGCCGCTCCGTGTGCCAGAGGAAGTCCAGAAGGAGCAGATGATCTTTACCGGGGGAAAGCCGGGTGCCCCGCCCCACCATCTGGCAGTAGAGGGAGCGTACCTTCGTGGGCCGCAGCACGATCACGCAGTCCACCGATGGGCAGTCCCATCCTTCGGTCAGCAGCATGGAGTTGCAGAGCACGTCGTATTTCCCGTCGGAAAAGTCTTTGAGGACTTCCTCCCGGTCTTTGCTGCCGCCGTTTACCTCCGCCGCCCGGAACCCTCTGGCGTTTAAAAGGTCGCAGAATTTCTGCGAGGTCTTGACCAGAGGCAGGAACACTACCGTCTTCCGACCCCGACAGTACTTTTCCATTTCTGAAGCGATACCCTCCAAGTACGGGTCCAGGGCGTTGCCCAGGTCTCCCGCCTTAAAATCCCCACCGCTGATCCCTACGGAAGAAAGATCCAGCTGTAAGGGAATGGTCAGCGCCCGGATGGGACAAAGATACCCTTCCCGTATGGCCTGGGGAAGGGTATACTCATAGGCCAGTGATTCAAAGAAGCTGCCGAGGTTCCGCATGTCGCCTCGATCCGGCGTGGCCGTGACGCCCAGCACCTTGGCATCCGGAAAATGCTCCAGCACCCGCTGGTATCCGTCGGAAAGCACATGATGGGCTTCGTCCACCACGATGGTTCCGAAGTAGTCCGGAGGGAACTGGTTCAGCCGCTTGTCCCGCATCAGGGTCTGGACGCTGCCAACGGTGACGCGGAACCAGCTGGAAAGACAGCTTTCTTCTGCCTTTTCCACTGAGCAGTTCAGCCCGGATACCGCATGGAGCTTATCCGCCGCCTGGGTGAGCAGCTCTCCCCGATGGGCCAAAATCAGCACCCGGGATCCTCTGCGCACCATTTCCTCGGTGATCTTCGCAAAGACCACCGTCTTTCCGCAGCCGGTCGGCAACACCAGCAGCGTCCGCAAAACCTGTTCCCATTGCTGCAGCACGGCTTCTTTTGCCGCCTGCTGATAGGGTCTCAGTTCCAATTAAAACGCCCCCGGTTTCCAGCCTTCCGCCGTCGAAGAGGTCTTCTCCGGCTCCTTCGGTTCTAAGAATTTCTCGATTTTGTTGGATTCATGTTCCTTTCCGTCCCGGCCGGTCCATTTGTCAATGTAGACCTTGCACCGGCCTTTGGCGCCGATCACCGCCGGCCAGTTCATCCGCAGCGGTTCTCCGTGCTTCCGTTGGCCAATGGAGGTAAAGAAGGCGCAGAGCAGCCCTTCCGTTTTTGTGTGGAGGAACAGGCTGTGAAAGACTGTGGTTTTCCCCAGACTGCCTCCGTCAATCTCAATGGTCAGCTCCGCCTGATTGCAGGGAGGGAGCTTTGCGGAGCCCCCATAGCGCTTTCGCTCAAAGCTCAGCACGGTAAAGGGATATTCGCCGTCCGGAAGCAGCACCCAGCCCTTCCCGTCATTTTCGATCACGTCGTCCCAGCCGAATTCCCGGTCCATGTTGTCCATTAAAAGTCCTCCCTTTTGTTTTTGTATTTTTCATTCAGGATCATGTCAATCACCTGCTTCCACGCTCCCACCAACACACCGTCAACGAAGTCTGCCGGATACTCCCAGATCTTCATGCCCTTGGGGAAGTACCCGCGCTTATCCGAAACCGCCCATTCGATGTCCTCTTCGCTGATGGCATTGGCGATCATCAGCTCCCGGAGCTTTTGCGGCACCCGCTGATCCGGTTCTTCGTAAAGCCATTCCGCCTTTTTCTCGGCAGCCGCGGGAGGCGTCTCAACGACCGGCACGCCTGCCGCTTTGGCCTTGTCAAGAATCTGGTCCATAGGCGGCTTTTTCTGGGGCGGATCGCCGAAAATCCCGGCGATCTGTGTAAAGTCAAAGGGCAGCTCGTCCGGAAGGCCGTCCCGGTTCTTGGCGTCCCAGCAGGGATGATGGGTGGTATACATGACCCGGCTGCCGCCCTGGGCCCGGTTCTTTTTGTCCTGGGTCGTCACCACAAAGGTCTTGTAGTTGGCAAAGAGGACCATATCCGCCCATTCCTTGACCATGGCGGCGACGTTGCATTTTCCGGAGTTCTGCAGTTTCAGCTCCCAGCGGTCGTAGCTGCCCATTTCATCGGGCTGCTCAAACTTCCGCATGGCAGCGTGAGCGGTGATCAGGACGTTGACGCCGGCATTTACCACGTCGGTCAGCTGGTTCAGGAGCTTTCCCATTTCCTCATAAACGTACCGGTAACCGGAGCCGTAACCGGGATCCTCGATGCTGCTCCACTTTTTCACCGAAAGAACGTGGGAGATCGCCAGCTTTTCCGCCCAGTCCATGGTGTCAATGACCAGGGATTTGCAGACGGCGGGGTGCTCGGCTATGTACTTCGCTTCCGAAAGTAGCATGGACCAGCTCTGGGGCGGGTCCATCCGCCTGACGTTCAGCTTCTTGGTACTGCCCTCCGTGTCGATGAAGACCGGGTCCGGCATCCGGGAGGCGAAGGTGCTTTTTCCGATGCCCTCGGGCCCATAAAGGACGATCTTCTGGGGGCTTTGGATAATCCCGGAGGTGATGTTCATGCTTCAAGCCCTCCCACATTCAGATTCAAAAGGTTCCCATCGCCCCGGTCGATTTTTACATCTTTTAGGGCGTATTCCAGCAGCTCATCCTGCACGTCCTGCAAGGTCTTCCCGGTGAAGCTTGCGATCATCAGCATCTTTGCGTGCTTGTCCGGGGCTACGCCGATCCGGGTATATCCCGCCGCCAGACACATTTTGGGATTGCACCGGATCACGCATCCGGCGTCCTTTGCTGCTGCCATTAAAACGCACCTGCCTTCCACTCTTTTTTCGTCTCTGCGGGCGCTGCAGCGCCCAGAGCTTCGCCGTCCTCAATGAGGATCGTACACTCGTTTCCGGTGCTGACCCGGGTGGCAATGGCCTGCAGGCCCTCTGCCGAGAGCCAGGCCCCGAACTCCCGCAAGGTGCCGGTGTCCATCTGCTCCAGCTTGTCCAGCAGGACGAACCCGCAGGAGGGGTTCAGCTTGCGGACAATGGCCGTGCCCACCCGGAGTTGTTCCGATGCGGACATGCAGTCCCAGCGCTGCCCCTTGTAGGTCAGCTCACCTTCTTCCACAGAGAGCCCGGGGAGAGGAAGGTCGGCGTGATCCAGAAGCCGCAGTTTTTCCTGCCGCACTTCCTCGATCTGCCGAGTGTAGTCCTCATACTGCGCAACGCAGTCCGCAGCGTCCTCCTGGGCCTTTTCCCGATCCAGATTGGCACGGACCTTGCAGTTGATCTCGTCGATGTTCCGGATGTTTTCTTCCAGCTCCGTCGTGGATTCATCCTGCAGAAAGGCCGCATCTTTCCGGGCCACTTCCAGATCCGCCAGAACGGCAGTCAGCTCCTGTTTCAGCCGGTCGATCTCCTTCTGAAGCTCACCGGCTCTTGCTTCGTACCGGGCGGCTGCCTGCCGTTTCCGCTGATTCTCGCCGTTCCGGGCGAGAATATCTTGCTGTTGCCGGATCAGTTCGGAAGCCGAGATCAGATTCTGGGGCACGCCCTCGTAAAAGGGCAGCTCTTTTGCAAACTTCGCCTTCTGGTCGGCGATCCGGCCAACGGCCAGCCGTTCCTGATAGAGGCTTTTTTCCGAAAGTTCCAGCCGGGAAAGCCTGTCTCCGACGCCGATGATCTGCAAAAGCGTGTCTGCTTTCTCCTTGCCGGAGGCGTTGAGAAAGCGCGGCAGGTCCAGCGCCAGCTGCTCCACAAAGCTGTTGAGAAGCTGCTGGCCCGCTTTCCGCCCCTCCGGATCCGTCACCGTTAGGGCGGCGTTTTTTCCTTTCCGTTCCACGACCAGGCCGTTGGACAGCGTCACCTTCAGGTGGGGAGGAAGGACGGATCCTTCCCGCTGGGGATTGGAGGGCCGGAACTTCTCGCCGCCCAGCGCCCAGGCAATGGCGTCCAGCACCGAGGTCTTCCCCTGTCCGTTGTTCCCGCCAATCACCGTTAAACCGGTGGGGCTGGGCTCCAGCCGCAGCGCCTTGATGCGCTTGACGTTCTCGATTTCCAAAGCATTGATGTGAATCATTTTTGAACCTCCTTGGTTTCCACCTGAATCCTGCGCCCGCAAGTTAGGCATTCCCGCTCCTCGATCTCCGTGCCGTGGTAGGCTCGGCAGTATGTGACCACATTGTCACACCGTTCGCAGCTCTCGCAGTACACAAGCCCGTGCACTAGCTTCCCGCCGTCCACCTTGATTTCGTATTCCGGCATTGCTTTTTCCTCCAATCTGTGCTACAATGTAGCTGGATTTATTTGCTTTGTGCCTTGTTCCGGTTGCCGCCGGAGCAGGGCTCTTTTTATTTCCTCGTCTCATGCACCATCTCCTTCGGCAGGCCGTCATAGGTCATGCCGTGGAGCCACGCCTCCGCTTTCCGGAGCCAGTCCCTTTTTTCTTCGCACATCTCCCCGCTGCAGTGCTTCCCGCACTCCCTGCAGGGATCCGGATGCTTAGTCATCGTCTCCATCCCACGCCTCCCCGAAGATGAGTTTCCCGATCATGTCCATGAGCCCGAAAAACAGCATTATGATCCCGATGATAAGAATTGCGTACATTTCTGTCACTTCCTTCAAAGATTTTCTTCCGCCCATGCGAGAAAGGCTTTTTTGTAGATCTGCACCCGTGAGCCGTGCGCCTCGGCAGGGAAGGGGAGATCGCCACGCTGCCCCTTAAGACGGACGCACTGCGGATTCCAGCGCATGACCGGCGCCACGTCCGTTGCCAGCAGCCACGGCCCCGGCTTCGCCCGCAGCTCTTCCAGCAGCGCCCGGGTCTTTTCGTCCATGAGATCACCTCCTTTTTATTGCTTGTCCCCTCACCCGCTCCAGTGATATACTGAAAGCGAAGGGAGGTGACGTAATGACAAACCGTCAGGCTAAACTTTGCAAAGAAATCATTCAATACAAAAAGCTGGGCGAGGTGCTCCGCAGGAACAAGGATATCGACTATTTGGAGTTGCAGGATATCCTCGGTCCCGAAAACCTGGATTTTTCAGACAGCCGCATGGACGAAAACACAGTGGTTACTCTGACTGAACCGCTCCGCGATCAATATGAACGGCACCGTCGCTCCGACTTTTCAGAAATTCGTGCTTGGGTTACATTGGCTATAGCCATTGCCGCCTTTATAAAGTCCTTCTTCTTTTAGCTGAAGATCAGGGCAAGAACGGCCAGCACCAAAATTCCCCACTGAATCACCTCGTACAGCACGGGGTGATTTTCTTCTAATCGTTGCCAGAATCCTTTGCCTCCCGTCATTTCCTCTCTCCTTCCTCCCGCCGGTCAGGCGGGATATGTCGCACTTACGCAAAACGCAAGTTAGCTTGCAAAAAAAATTTGCCTGGCTTCCTCCGGCGTATCGCAAAGAATTGTCGCCATGTTGGATAGTACAAAATACGGAATCCTTTCCGGCTTTTTCAGGTATGTTGCCAGCGTGTTTCGGTCAATGTTGAGCTTCTGGGAAAGGGCTCCTATGGAAAAATTCTTTTCACCCATCTTTCCGCGCACCTTTGCCACATCAACGTGATACATCCTTTCACCTCCAAACTTACGTATCTCGTAAGCTAATAATAGCATGTCTAAATTCTTTTGTCAATACGTTTTGCGAAAGTTTTTTTGCTTTTTTACGAAAAACTATTGCATTGCGCAAGAAATCATGCTATTATACAAAAGAAGGGAGAATCAGCCATGGAACTTTCAGAAATCCTCAAAGCCCGTAGAAAAGAACTGGGTCTAACGTTACTAGAAATCGCAAAAAGAGTAGGCGTTTCAGAAGCAACTGTCCAGCGCTGGGAGAGCGGCGAAATAAAAACAATGCGTCACGGTCGAATTGTAAAGCTGGCAGAAGTTCTAGAACTGTCTCCGGCTCAATTGATGGGCTGGGAAGACAAGGCCCCGGCTGATGATTATTCCAAAATTCCCAACGTCCTGCCCCTCCCAAAAGTAATTAAAAAAGTCCCCCTGTACGACGGCATTGCCTGCGGCGACCCCCGCTATGCCGACCCGCAAGAGGTGGATATGATGGAACTGCCCGACGGTGTCCGGGCCGACTTCGCCGTTCGCTGCTATGGCGACAGCATGATTGAGGCTCACATTTGCGATGGCGACATTGTTTACATCCGCAAGCAGGACGACGTTGACGACGGCGAGATCGCGGCTGTTCTCATCGACGACGACGCCACCCTGAAAAGGGTCTACCGCAAGCCTTACGGCGTCGTTCTGATGCCCGCCAATTCAAACTACGAACCCCTGGTCTACACGGCCGAAGACTGCGTGAACATCCGCATTATGGGAAAGGCCGTGGCTTGCTTGAGTAAGGTGCGATAAGGTACGTCTATGGATGGAGTTATGAAAGGGGTTTCTTTATGAAGTGTGTCTTCTGCGGAACGGAAAATGACGATAACAATTTTTTCTGCCTTACTTGCGGAAGACGGATTGGGCCCGCCGTACTCCAAGAATCCCCGCAGTACACGCACTTTAAAAAAATGACTGAACAGGACATAGAAAACATAACTGGCCCCATAGATTTTTCTACTCCCGAAGGAATTAGAGCGATTCCGAAAAATGCAGATATATATCGCTGCCGCTTTATTGAAGAATGGGAAAAATTGAGCACCTATCTTCGTAGGTTGGGGTTTCGATACGAAGAAGCTGGTGATCTGGAAATGGCCATTAGCTGTATGGAAAAATCGAATGAGATTCGGGCAACATGCCGAGAGGGCTATAAAAAAGATGATTATTATTCTTTCGTCCGTTTGCTCGCTCGGGCGAACTTAATCGAAAGAGCTCACGAGGAAAAGGAAAAAATTGACCAATATTTTTCCGTTTGCGGCTCTAATACGGACGGTTATGGTTCTAACCCGGAAATTCGAATAAAAAATGTATTGTATTTGACAGATTGTTTTCAAACAGATTTGGTGATCATGAGCCCTCTCGGCGCTTCTTGTCCGGAGTGTGCGAAATATCAGGGACGTGTTTTCTCGCTTCATGGAATAGACAAGCGGTTTCCTACTATACCTGAAGGCTTTTGGAAATACGGTGCGATTCATCTCGGGTGTTCGCACACGTTTCATCCATTTATTTACGGCTTCTCAAACCCAGATTTGGAATATACGTTATCTATTCAAAAAATATCCAATCCACAATATACTACGGATATTATTGCATTTAGTAATCGTCCTTTTGTCGATGATCGTCCGCTTGAAGATATAGAAAGGGCTTTGCAGTATCGTGAGGAAAGACGCTTAAAAGAGGAACACGCAGAACTGGCAGCTGACCAAATGATAGCATTTGAGGCATTTCGCGGAGAAGAAAAGCGAACATATAAATGGCTGCAGCAAAACCTACCGGACCTCTGCCCGAAATCTTATAGCGGGTATAGGAGAATGAAAACGCAGAACACACGGAACTTCCAACGCCTGCAGGCCGCCGCGAAGGCGTTGGGGAAAGAATTATAGGACGTCTGTCCACGCATCTATACAAAATAAAAAATCCCGCCCCGGTGCGCCAACACCAGAGCGGGAAACAGCAAGCCTTAAACCACAACGAATAAAGCCTTTGCAAGGTTATTGTACCACCTTCCGGTCCGTTTTGCAAGGGCTTGGGAGGTGTTTTTCTTGATTTGTGTGAAATGTAAGCGGGAGATTCCAGAGGGCTCCCTTTTTTGCCCCCAGTGCGGGAAAAAGCAGGTCGTGACCCAGCGCAAAGGCCCACGCCGAGGGAATGGCACCGGCAGCGTCTACAAGCGCAAGGACGGCGGCTGGATGGCCGTGAAGGTCATCGGCTATGAGCCACTGGACGACGGACGAGTAAAGACGATCCGGATCACAAAGGGCGGCTTTTCCACGAAAAAGGCCGCCGTGGAGTATCTGCCGCAGCTGGCCCCCAGGCAGCAAAAGAAAAAGTCCACCATTGCCAGCCTCTGGAGCGGGTGGAGCACAAGCCAGATGCTCAAGCTGTCGCAGAACAAGCAGTCCCACTACCGCACCGCATACGCCAAAATCAAAAGTATCGCATACATAGACATCGATGTGCTGACGATCAGCGATCTGCAAGCGGTTGTTGACGAGCAGGCACCGACCTACTATCCGGCCAGGGACATCAAGAACCTACTTTCCCATCTGTATAAGCGCGCCATGGCCCAGCAGGAGGTGGCTGCCAATCTTTCCGATTTTCTGGTGCTCCCGGACTTCACCGAGGCGGAACGCGCTCCGTTTACGGAAGAAGAGCTGCGTTTGCTGTGGGCGAGCTATGGGGGAGGGGAGAAGCTGACCGGGTATATCCTCCTCATGATTTACAGCGGCATGATGCCCGGCGAGCTGTTTCAGGCGCAGAAATCCATGATTGACTGGGAACACCAGTGCATCGTCGGGGCCGGTCTGAAAACCAAAAAGCGGAAGACCACGCCCATTGTAATCGCGGATATGATGATGCCGGTGCTGCGTGACTTATGCAGCTTTTCAAAAAGTGAAAAGCTGATTGACGTTCGTCGGGATGTGTTCTACAAGGAGTTTGAGCGGATTGTGCTGAACTGCACCGGTCGGAAGCTGACGCCGTACTCATGCAGGCACACAACGGCAACGGCGCTGGCGCTGGGGGACATTGCTCCGTCGGTGATTCAAGAGGTGATGCGGCACACGAAATTTTCCACCACCCAAAGATATATCCATGTGGATACAGCGCCGATGCTCGACGCCGTGAACGCCATCCGACCGGAAGATTTGCGTAAGCAATAGCGTAAGCAATAGAATGACATTTTCCGGTTTTTTGGGATTTTTCCGAAGATTTTCAAGCATGCAAAAAGAAACCGCAAAATCACGGAAAAGCCCGTAATCATGCGGTTTCTTCGATCTGGCGGAGTTGGAGAGACTCGAACTCTCGCGCCGGGGTTTAGCCGACCTACGCCCTTAGCAGGGGCACAAAAAGGGGTTACAAACCCTGTGTTTACGGGCTTCGCCGATTTTGCGTAAGCAATGCGTAAGCAATAGAATTTGAATTGCGCTTCAAATTCGAGTCGTTTAAACCGGTCGAATTCGACCCCTTTAAACCTTCACCGCTCCCTCTTCATCCGTCACGATCAGCGCCCCCTCCGGCACGCCATGCGCCCCAACCGGATTCAGCAAATACTTTTTACCCCCGATCTCCCGCAGGCCGGTGAGCATCCCGCCCAAGGGCTCTTTGCCGCTCTGGGGATTCAGATAGTACCAGAACCCGCCGATCTTCCGCCACCCGGCGGCCATGGCCCCGGTGCCGGTGAGGTAGTACCACCAGCCGTTCACCTTCCGCCACGCATTGGCGGCCATGTACCCGTCCGGATCCAGATAGTACCAGACGTTTTTGTCGAAGACCCAGCCGGTCACGTCCTTCCCGTCCTTCCGGAATCTCCATTTCCCGTCCTGCTTGTACCACCTGGAGGGCTGCTCCTCATGCGCTCCCAGCTCGAACGCCCACGGCTCCGCCAGCGGCATGGGGAACCCCATCCGCTCCGCCCAGGTGAAATACCCCTCCGGAACGTAGAAATCGCCGTTTTCGCCCCAGCCTTCGCCCCATGAGTTCCGGCACCGGATGCAGCGCACGCCGTTCTTGACGCAGTACCCGGTCGCCCAGACCATGTGACCGCCCAACCACTCCTCCACCTGCATGCCGGAGATGGAAGGCTCAGCGAGCACCGGGCTTTCCGCCGTGACCTTCTTGATCCCGGCAAAGAGCTGCAGCCCCAGCTGCACGAACTTTCCTTCATACAGTGCCCGCCGCACCTCGTCAAAGCTCCGCAGCGCCCAGTAGTTTCCGATGAGCAGTTTCCGGGAATCGGGGAGCAGCTTCTTCGCCAGCTTCTCGAACCGCTCCATGGCCG
>ERZ1035014.143-NODE-143-length-37866-cov-6.902542_pt1 | contig 37866 bp, 33 predicted proteins | sample MGYA00520620_ERZ1035014 | MGnify/ENA primary metagenome ERZ1035014 (study PRJEB33766, sample SAMN09781744) | gut metagenome | biome: gut microbiome | host: Homo sapiens | place: Madagascar | study: EMG produced TPA metagenomics assembly of the PRJNA485056 data set...
GCCTTGGGTCTGTCCACTACCTCTCCGATTTTACCGATATTGTGATACGCCAACATCACGGAACTCCAAGCAAGGCTTTTGCTCCCCTCTCTGCGGTCAATCCACAGCTCCTTGGTAAACTCATCTTCCCTGCCCTTCTTCAGCGTATATATAAAGGGCAAGCTGGACATCGTCTTGAACTTGTATCCCCGAAAAGCCACCACGCACTTCCAAAGGTTTTCTTCGCAGGGATTCTTCCCCAGCGCAACCACAGCTCGGTAGTGTCGCTGCCTCTCTGCCCCGGTACTGATATTCGCCGCTTCAGCTTTCTCCGGGAAGTACACGCCTTTCTCATACGGCAGATAAGAGGTCACGGAGGGACGGGACAACTGCAAGGCAGACATGGTGGAGGTGACAGCAGCAGAATAACTCTGTGTGCTTCTAAAAGAACCGAACGTCCGCTGGACGAGTTTTGCCGTGTCCGACTCGTAGACCCCGGCTGTGATGAGCAGCTTCCGAACCTTGATCGGGTTGAGGGACAGGGCGTCCGCAATGGCTTGTAGGCTCATTTTGTCCGTATAAAGGTCAGCAGCCGCTTTCATCTGCTGTGTCAGGTTCTTGGCTGCACTGTACTCTGGCTTAGACGGTTTCCGACCACCTCCGGGCTTGCGTGTGTTACCCACAGACTTCACCTCATTTTTATTTTCGTCATAATCTATATGCCACACTCAGAAATACGCCGTGCGAACTTCTGGAGTTCAGTCCACACGGCATATTACTTTATTTCAGCTTTTCGAGAATCTCATCCGCCGTCATACCGCTTGTCAGCAGCTTCTTCAGTACATCTTCGGCTTCTGCCTTCTTCGCTGCTTCGGCGGCCTTCGCCTCAGCTGCTGCCTTCTTGGCCTCCAGCTTTGCGATTTCTTTTTCGGTCTGCTTGATCTCCGCCTTCTGCGGCTTTAGGCTTTCACGCAGGGACTTGATGTCGGTTTTCAGCTCTTCGATCTGGGCGACAGTCTTGGAAAGACCTTCTTCGAGCATCGCCTTGTCTTTCTGCAACTTTGCGATCTGAGCATCGAAGTCGGTAGATGCGGTAATGCGGTTCTTGCTGCCTTTGGTTCTGGGCATAAGATGATACCTCCGATAGGATTATGTAAGATTTGATGTTAGTATATCAATATAAAAGAAAAATCTGGCGAACCGTCTTTGTCATTACTCCGTTACCGGATCATATTTACATCCAAACGATTCCTTATACTTTGTTTCATCTAAATATTCAAAAGCGTAGCATGTACCAACATCGTCTAGTCTTTGGCATCCATTCTCAGCATTAACAGGACAATACTCAAAATAAAGTGATCCTGCTTCTTCAACCTTTTTCGGATTAAAGTAAACATGATGATTGGGATCCACAAACAGAAAAGATATCAAATTATCAATTCGTTGAAACACAACTCTAGTCGCCCCATTTACATAAGGTACTTCAAGCTGATATACATTCTCGCCTTCAAATATGTTATCAACCGCTTCTTGGGAAAAGCCATATTTCTCAAGTATTTTTGTGATAATCTCTTTTCTCTGATTCACTCGGTGCAGATGCAACGCATCTGCCTTTTGATACTCTTGTGTAAAAAGTGTAGCTTTCTCTTTTGACAATAGAGGAAGTGCCTTATCCAGCAATAGAGAAATCTTGTCTACATATTCATTTTCTGAGCGGTAGAAATTATTAAACTCACCGTCAATATTAACTGGCTTCAGATGAAAATTTGCAAATGTAAAGACAAGTTGTTCATTCTCACCTGTTGCTGTTGATCTTCGCACATTAGGTGTTATTTTATCCGTTTTAAGTGACACTCTACTCATACTCTATTTGCCTGCCAGTTATAAAACTTAAAAATTTCCCTATCTGAAATTTCATTGTGGCTTGCTTCATATGCAGGAACGTCCGTTCTTGCTCGCTTCCACGGATCTTCTTTGTGACTAATTGCTTCAAGTTGATTCCCGTTCATTCCCCCATACACATCCCATACCTGCTCTAATACGTCTTTTACTTCAGGTGAAAAATCAGAAGCCTTAACATCCGCCTTTTGAGGAATATCATTCCATCCGTACGCTTTGTACCTAACATAAACGCTTGGAAGAACCGGACCATGTACCCAAGCTTCAAACTTACCATCAAACAACTTATTCTCTAAGTGATCCTCATCTTCATTCAGCAAAGCCAATGTCCATGCATATGCATAATAAAGCATTTTTTGAAGTTTTTTAGGTGACATTGATTCTTTGGATAAGAAGAAATCAATAACTTTATCAACACGCTCCATCAAAATGCCTCCTTCCATTCCATATATATTATATCACATTATCCATCACAATATCAATCAGCTCAACGGCTGCGAAATATCAAAATGGTGGGGCTCAGAGGAATTACCCTCAAGGTGCAATCTGTTTATTAGCGCCCACTTCTTTCTTGAATGTCGCTTCATGCGGTCATCCGGCTACGAACCCCATATGCACCTGTAGATGTTCCCATCTGAGCCAACACATAAGTCACAATTCCAGCCTTCATAAACGCACCTCCGTCAATCTTAATGCTTTCGATAAAGCCGATTCCCTTGAGCGTAGCCTTCATGCAACCCATCCAAGTCCAAAGTAAAGCCATAAGCAGCAATATTATTACTTTGCATCTTAGCCACAGCCCCCATACTGTGTTGCCTGCCGCCCACCACGTAGAGGTGTGCAAAGTTTCGAGCGGCAAAGCTGTGAGCATCCATAACGAATGACTTTCACAGCTCAAATATACACTATATAGGTCTCGTTTTCAAGGATAACGAAGAAAATTAGACATGTTTACTTCCTTATGCTCTATTTTTCACGCTCATTTTTCTGCTCAGCCACGTCCATGCCACCAGCACACCGATCCAACCGCCCATCGTATTACCGAACACATCATCGAGCTCCGCTATGCCAAGTCCCGTAACATACTGGGTCGTTTCGATTGCCACAGACATCACGAAAGGAATCAGCAACACCCACTTCTTCTGAAACCATCTATACAGCCCCGTTCCAAGCGGAATAAACAGCCAGATGTTGTTGATGACCCCTACTCTCACAGATTGCTCTTTCAAAAACTTCCCAGCGTAGGAAAATAGAACAAAGTTCGTTCTTGCATCCCCCGACTCCCGAAACATCAGTGTTTCATAAAAAATGAAAGCCACATAAGCAATCGTCAATAATACGCTTAAACTCTTCGGAAGAACAATCATCAGCAAACAGACAACGCAACCAAAAACAACAACCATGCATGGGAAGCCATTCAGAAGGTTGTCCACACACAGCATAATGTTGCCGTTTCTGTCAAGCAGAAGGTTCACCTTGCCACTGCGTTTGATTCCGTACTGCCCTTTAGACAAAGCCTTTGGATTGCCATTCGCATCAAAATACATATCCGTATCTGCTGTTCCATCTCTATGATAGGTACGTTTGAGGATAGTATAGCCTGCATTGGTAGGGGTGGGTTTGCCATCTGCACCAAGATAGGTGATCTGACCAATGTATCCTTGCTCGTTGCGCTGGTATAACTCGCCATACTCTCACACCGGCTCGAAGAAGGTATCCGGGTGATTGGGGTTGAAAATCTCGTTGCAGGTCATCACCGTCACCAGATTTTCCGTCTCCGACAGATTGATGATATTGTGAGTCCAGCCGGGAATCATGTGGACAGCCTCAATTTTGTCCCCGGAAACTTCAAACTCCACCGTTTCTCCAGTGTTGATGTTTCGCTCCTGAATCAGTCCGTGACCTGCCACCACAATGAACAGCTCCCACTTGGAGTTGTGCCAGTGCTGCCCCTTGGTGATGCCCGGGCGGCTGATGTTGATGCTCACCTGCCCACAATCGGCGGTATGCACCAGTTCCGTGAAAGAGCCACGGTTGTCCACGTTCATTTTCAGAGCGTACTTGAACTTGTCGGTCGCAGCTATTTTTAGAATCTGAAAGTTTGCTTCTTTGTTTTTCACAATATCGGAAACTCCCTCGGTGCTTTCAGGCATAAACAGGATTCAACGCTGGTCGCAGAGCAATCCACTATATTTAGTGTCTTGCAGTTTCTTCGTGCCAATATACAGTGTTCAGTCACGAGGACAAGAGTGCCATCAGGAATAAACATCCGTTTGGACACGAGGCAGATTTCCGCCCCTCCCCGGACTCCACCAATTCAGACGCGAGGAAATGGGTGCCGTCAGGAATAAATACCCGTTCAGACACGGAGCAACTGTCCGCTGAAAAGCAAAAAGCAGCCCACCGGGTCGCCTTTCCTTCCTGCTGATCTCTCAGCTCGTTGGAAAGCAACCTGGTGGGCTGCTACATTTTTTATTCAGTTTTCTCTGCGACTGCGGAGCCTAACCGTTTCTTCTTCAGACTCGCACAGTCAAATATTCTCTGCCCCAGAAGTTGCCTGTACCGGCTCCTGTGCACTTTCGTTCTCCTTGTCCACCTTTCCCTCGAAAATGGGAATGGCGCGACACAGGTCGTAATTCACGAGTCTCTGCTGCGGATACTCAACACCCGGCAGCCGGTAGGATCTTGTTCTGTCCCATCCACAGCTCTGATAGAGCAGCCGCACAAGATTCTTGCTCTTGATCTCATATCGGTCGTCCTGATTTTTCTTTGGAACACGATTGGCCCCCTCTGCATCCATCCCACACGCTTGTATTGCAAACATCTGCTTGGTCGGGTTGTAGAGAAAATGATAGAATTCTGGGCGGCCAATAGATTCAAGGGCGCTCCGGAAGACCGTGATGCGACCGTCTGCATATCGAAATGTAATCCCCAGCATATTCTGCTGCCATGTCTTTGCTGGCATAATTTTTCCTCCTTCCTGAAAAAGGGTAGACTCCCCCCCTGGTGCTCAAATTCAATTTTTATAGATTTTGCTGTTGTCCGGGCATGCCCGTAAGCATTCCAACCGAGACAAAACCATCCATTTGCCTCAGCTCAGACTCTTGGCGATGCTGCTCAACAGGCATGCCAAATGTACCCGCGATGTCATCTGGGTAGTAACCCTTCCGAGGATTCACAGGCTGTTCTTCCGTATTCTCTTCGGCCACTGTCGTAGGTTGTTGATCAGCAGACTGCTTCTTTTTACACTCGTGGAACACCTCGGCCGCCACAAGGTCAAACACATAGAGAGCTTCGCCCTCGAACTCGATGCGGTATCCGAGGATCTTATACCGGCAGTCACCGGACCAATCCATTTCCTTATAAAGCAATTCTGAAAATAACCTGCAGGACATTTTCCGACTCTTACGCTTGTCCGGTTTTGCGATACACCAGCGCAGAGCATCCCTGTCATTTTCATTACAGCCTTTAACTACAAGCCGCTTTAAGTCGCTGTTAAACATGATGTTGACGTACACCACATCCTCCAAACCTGCAATGCAGGCCGTGTTGAATGTGATGCTGTCTTTCCTTATTATAATGGCGGGATCTCGAAGATGTGCAAAAAGTTCCCTCCGGGCGACCTGATAGCCATCATAATCAAAGGTCTGCTCGATCTCCGTTCTCCTCTGTTCCCGCTCCGACATCTGCTCCGCACTCAGTTCCAACACCTGCGGATTCTCCATCTCCATTGTCTGCTGATTCGCCAGCTCCATGTTCATCTGGTATAGGCCACCCTTCTATTATTTTCTCTGCTTCATGTAAAAGTTCTTCAAGGTCTTCTGAGGTCAATGTACTGTATTCGGCCAGTTCCTTTGCCGACCGCAAAACATCCCAGTCAGCCGCATAGTGCCTCTGCTCCAGTAGATTAATCTCTCCGATGCTGGTAATCGGTCTTCCAAATGTGTCCTCCCATTCCGGAGGCAGAATGTAAATAGTCTGCTTAACTGTCCTCCCCGCGATTTCAGCTCGGTCATCTGTTTCAGCTTCTTTGGGCGGAAGAACGATGTTCTCCGTCTTTACCATTTCAGGTTCGTCCAGTTGAAACAGCATAACCTTTTGGTCATCATTCTCGATAAAGTCACCACGGAAACGGTATTTCAGGTCCTGATCCCAATCCATAATGTCAAACAGCGTTTTCGCCAGTCCACGGCACGACTTGGACAGCGCACACCACCGCCCTTCGCGCAGCTTTCCCCAGTGAATTGCATTTGGATTGTTCCCATCACTCGGTCGAACAGCAATACACCTGTTCACTGAATTCAGCAGCAGCTCTACATACTCCACATTCTCAAATTTTTTGAGGCAGGCCGTATTAAAGCTCAGTTTTCCATCTGCTATTGTCATTGCAGGGTTTCGCATAGTAGCAAAATACTGAGACCGAACCACCTCATAGCCACGCATGTCTAATCCAGCTTTATATTCAATCTGCCGCGTGTCCTCCAACTCGCTCATAACACTTTCAGATGCCTTTTGATATTCATCCGTTGAGAATCCGGTCCAGTCTTTATCCAGTGGTACATATCCTCGAAGGATTCCATTGTCAACAACGCTTAGTACAGGCAAGGGCCTAGCTTTCTTCGCATAGGCACGTGATGCCCGAAGAAAATTTGCTGCTTCATATACAGTTCGAGAAACTATGGCTTCATGATGATTTTTTCTTCTAAACTGCGTTCTTTCACCATTGTTCTTTTTGGCTTTGTGTGTCAAAAAATTAGGGGTAAATGTCTTCCACGCCCTAATGTCACCACAATGACGTTCATTTGCAACAATCTCGGCCAGTGTGCTTGCGCTCCACTCATAACTTCCCTGCTTTGTCTTGCGTTTATAGGCTTTAAGCAATTCTGCAATATCAGAAAATGAAACACCATTCAAGTAAAGATAGTAGATTGCTTTTACAGTTTCAGCTTCGTCCTCATTGACGATAAGGTCACCATCTTCGTCCCGGTCATAGCCAAGCAGCTCTGGTGTTAAAAACAGTCCCTTCCTAAACCGGCGTTCAATCGACCAGTTCATAATGACTGATTTTGAATGGGATTCTTCTTCAGCAACCGAGGCCAAAATCGTCAAGATCATTCGTCCATTATTGTCAAGCGTATAAATGTTGTCTGCTTCAAACTGAACACCTACAGGCGGTTCAAGGTTTTTCAGAAGGTCAATAACAGAAAGGCAATCAACGATGTTTCTTGCAAATCGAGCAATCGACTTGGTCATGATCAAATCTATTTTCCCGGCTTTGCAATCCTCAATCATCTGGAGCATGCCTTTTCGGTGTGCAATAGATGTTCCGCTTATACCTTCATCTGCATAGATTCCAACAAGATCCCATCCAGGATGTCCTGTAATGTACTCAGTATAATAATTCTTTTGAAGTTCATAAGAAGATGTCTGTTCGTCATTATCCGTTGAGACCCGAACATAGGCCGCCACACGGCGAATTTCACCGCTCTCCATAAAATCCGCAGTAGGCTTTGCAGGGATTATTTCGATTTCAGACGCATCCGTGCCTTTATATTTATCACGGATTTTCTGCTTACGGTCTTGTCCACTGTTTTCTTTCACGGTTTCACCTTATTCCCTGAGCGTCCAGTACCACTGGCGCATTTTTCTATAGCTTTGTATTCCCAGCACATGTTTTGTCTCAGCTATGGTTCTGCGACTTATTCCAGCTTCTCCAAGCCTTTCATAGATTTCTTTTGATGCCATATCACCTTTTACAAGATACTGCTTCAAAAGAGCGCAAGCCATTTCCGTTTTTGTCTTATACTCCAAAGTCTGCACTTCTTGTTTTTCATCGCAGCTTTCAGATATGGAATCCAGCCATTGGAACCCGTAATCCTCTGTTATCGAGAAACTGATTTTAGACCCATCTGGTCCTAAGCTGTTTTTTATCTGGTGAACGACACGGATATCCATGTTTTCTGCATCGCGCTCGATCTGCAACACACTTCTTGCAGCCGCCACCACGTCAATGCTTCCAAGGCTTCTATACAAGCCTTTTATGCCTTCCTTTTTGTTCAAGTGCCCTATCAGCACAATGGCGCAATCATAGGTAGCCGCCCACATTCCAAGGTGCTGCATCAGCCGCCTTGCTTTTCCAGCAATCTGCAAATCGGAGTCACTGGAGAGGTATGCTTGAATTGGGTCAATCACAACAAGCCTCGGTCGAAACGCAACGATTGCATCCCTAATGCGTTCATCATCGAGTGTCAGCCCACTGTTGACTTCTTCATTGATAAATGCCACTTTGCTGCAGTCTGCGCCCTGTTCTTCCAGACGGGGTTTTATCGTATCCGCAACCCCGTCTTCTGAGCATTGGTAGATAACCTTCTGTGGTTGCTCCAATGGTTTTCCGTCAGGAAAGGCACCTCCTGTGGTTATTTCAGCAATCAGATTCATCATCATTGTAGACTTGCCATCACCGGGGTCTCCCTGTAGCAAGGTTATTTTTCCAATTGCAATATATGGATACCAGAGCCAGCGGACTGGCGATGATTCGACCTCACTATACAGCGTCAAAAGTCCTTCTTGCACTCGTCCCAATCCCCCGTTCCCGCATTGTATAACCCTTAGAGTTCTTCAGTTTTATTATACATCTGCACTGGCGAGTTGACTGTCAAGCAGTAGACGACACGTTTTTCTAAATGTCAACTACTGCTTGACATTTGATAGAAAATATTCTCTAAGGATGCAACACCGTAAGGGGAGGAAGGTTGCATCCTTACCGCATTAATTTGCTATGTGTTTTGTTCGGCGCAATAATTGTCTTGTTCTTATGCGGGCCAGTTTGGAGGTAAAGTCATGCCTATAGACTACCCTGCGCTCGGAAAACGTATAGCGTTTTTTCGGAACCAGTCTCACCTCACGCAAGAAGACTTTGCATACGAGGTTCATCTTTCCCGTCAATACATCAGTCAGCTCGAAACCGCTGCCTGCCGACCAAGTCTTGAAACAATCGTAGAGATTGCAAACACTCTCGGCGTTTCTACAGATGACTTGCTTGTCGATAGTCTGACCCACTCCGTTTCCACAGCAGACACCGAAGTTCATCGGCTTCTGATTGACTGCAACGAACTCGAAGCTGAAATTCTCACTCGTACCTTGAAAGAATTACGCGCCATCCTTTACAGCCTCGGCGTATAAACAAAAATTGCCCGCATAAGCCACCGCTGCACCTTCTTTTCCAGAGGGTGCTTCTGTGGTCTATGCAGGCTGTATGTAACCAAGGTCTACCTTTTAGTTGAAGTCCAGCAATCGTACAGGAAATCTAACAGCCCTGTGGCTACTGTTTGAACTGTAACCGATCCGTTCACCGACTTAAGCTGGGCCTCCATTGTCTGCCATAATTCTGGCGCAAGCTCAGTTTTCTGGCCTACTGCTCCCAGAGCGTATTCTACCGAATCGTTCACCAAACCAGACAGGGTTCTCCCATCGACCGTCACTGCCCCTCTCTCCAAGCTTATCACTGCATCCATTTTCTTTTTCGCGTCGGACCATGGCAAATTCATCAAGTAAACTTTGGTTGCTGCGGCAACTACCACCTCTGGCCCAGTCAATCCATAGGATTCAATATGTACCTGTTCAAGTTCATGCTTCATACGAGTTCCTCCCAATCGTGTGTCTCTGGCACCCAGCATAAAGCAAAACTCTATACATAGCAATCCCATCCAAAACAAAAAGGCCCACCGGGTCACCATCTTCTTTTGCTTATTCGCAAAGCCAGAAAGTGACCCGGTGGGCTGTATCAGTTTTTCTCAACTTCAATATGGTCTGGATATACCAGTACCTTCGATACTTCCTTTTCAAACCGTTCCTGATCCATGTTCAGCCACTCAAGTTCTCGCAGGATTGCATCGATAAGTTCTTCTTCCTTAATAAAGCGGTTGCCGCATCGCTCATTGCCTTTTCCTTTTTGCCGGTTTCGGCAGTTCCACGCTTTATAGGTGCTTTGCGTCTTGAAACCGCCAGCAGCTTTCAAAGTCCGGCGCAAAAAAGGAGCACCACATTCTCCACAGAATACTTTGCCGTAGAGGAAGTGATGCTCCCTGTTCGTTTTATGAATACCGACCTTTGCCAGTTCTTTTCGTTTTTCCAGAATTTCCTGTGCCTTATCCCATGTCTCCCGATCTATGATTGCTTCATGGTCATCCCACAGATAATTAGATTCCACCTTCTGATTCGGATTGGGCTTCTTGGTCAGGTAGTCCAACGGAGCTTTCTTCTGCAACCGCTTGTCACCCACATAGGTTTCATTTGAAACCATGTACCGGAGAGTTTCTACTCCAAACCCCTTTTTACTGTGCAACGATTGAGCCCCCAGCTCTTCCAAACCTTTAGCGATTTGCCTATAGCTCTCGCCTTCGATGAATCTGCGGAATACTTCCTTTACAATCCAAGCGTCCTTGTTGGGAACAAGCTCGCCATCCACACAGTCGTAGCCGAGAATACGATTATTGCCGAGATTGTACTCACCTCGTGCAAATCGGCTTGCATAAGCAGCCTTTTCATTTTCACTGATAGAATGACTTTCATCCTGTGCCACTGCTGCCAAGATGGATAGGACGAAATCACAGGTTGGATCATCTGTGCGGATATTTTGTTCCTCAAAAATGATTGTAACCCCCAGCGTTCTAAACCATTTGGCATACTGCTGGCAATCCACCATGTTCCGAGAGAATCTGGAAATACTCTTACAAATGATAATATCCAGCTTCTTAGCCTCCGCAGCCGCTGCCATTTCTTGAAAACCTGGCCGATTTTTCACTCGTGTAGCAGAATGCCGGTCAGCATAGACCTTGACCAGCTCCCAGTCGGGATGACTTTGAATCAGCTCTTCGTAATACTTCTGCTGGGTTTCAAAGCTCTCATCCTGCTCGTTACGAAGAGTACTGACACGGCAATAGGCTGCCACACGCTTCTTGGCAGGTGGGATTTTCGGCATTACCTTTTTAATAATCATTTGCTACAGCTCCATTCTTCTTGGTACGCAGGTTCTTTGCCGCCTGCACGGCAACACTACGCTGTGCCTCTCGTGTGCTCACACGTTTCTCCGAGGCTTGAATTACGCTCACCGGCTTGTTCTCGCTCCGCTGCGCACGGTCCAGCGAGTTCCGATAAAGCTCTGCCACATGGGTCGGTTTCTCAACCTTGGATGCATTCAAAGCAACCTCGCTCTCCAGACCACATTTCCAGAACACTCGCATGGTGTCCTGTTTAAATTCAATGTGCCCCACCAAGTCATCCAGCCAGTAATACTGGACGGTGTCCAGTTTCGGGCTCTCTGCCTTGATTTCCAGCATCCTCTGCATAGCTACCGTCCGCTTCTTTTCCTTGATTTCAAGGGTGTTGTAGGCTTCCAGCAGGGCAGCATCCACAAGATACCCTTTGACCGCATACCCACGGCAGCCGTCCACATCAAAGCAGCCAATGATGCGCTTCCGGCGGCTCACTTTCATAACCCTCGGAATCATCTTCCTACCACACAGGGGGCAGACGAAGTTCGTATCGAAGTAGGGATACCGGCTGTACTCTCCATGCGGTGCTTTCAGCTCCATAATGCGCTGGACCTGCTGATAGGTATGGCGGTCGATGATGGGAACGTGGTGGTTCTTGACGTTGTACACCGGAATGACGGTCGAGTCGTTCTTCACACTCTTGTGGGAGATGTGGTCAACGCTGACCCATTTCTGAAGCCTCATATCCCCGATGTACTTCTCGTTCTCAAGGAGATACTTGAGGGCAGTCTTGTTCCACGTCTGCCTGCCCCTTGCGGAAGGAGCCTGCATAAAGGTCAGCTCGTCCAAAATGTCCGGCATCGTGATGCCGTACTGGTACATCTTAAAAATCATCCGAACAATGGCGGCTTCATCCGGCTCAATGACAATTTCACCGTCCTTGGTCTTCCGATAGCCATAGGTCTTGGTCCAGCGCGACTCACCACTTTCAAACCGCTTGCGAATGCCCCATTTCAGGTTTTCGGAGATGGAACGGCTTTCCTCCTGTGCAAAAGCCGCCATGACCGTCAGAATCAGTTCGGACACCGACGTTGCCGTATCCAGTCCTTCCTTTTCAAAGTAAAGCTGGACACCGATGCTCTGAAGATGGCGCACATAGGACAGACATTCGACCGTGTTGCGGGCAAATCGAGAGATACTTTTTGCCATGATATAATCGACCTTGCCTGCCTCGCAATCCTCCATCATCCGCAAGAACTCTTTACGCTTTTTCACGCTGGTTCCACTGATGCCCTCATCGGCGTAGACATCCACCAACATCCAGCCAGGGTGCTGGGCAATCTTAGCGCGGAAGGCTTTCATCTGCTCCTCCAAGCTGTGGAGCTGAATCTCCTGGTCCGTGCTGACGCGTGCATAGACTGCAACGCGGACTGTTTTCAAGGTGCTAAGTGCCTGAAAGCCGAGCTTCTGTACCCCAGTGTCTACCTTTTCTACTGTAATTTCCATGTACTTTTCTCCTTATTGCCATTTGGGGTCGTTCAGGACCTTCTGCTGTTCATAATTGTATTTTTTTCGTCCGGAGTGGAGCAAGCCCATCTGAATCATGGTCTGCACACGCTCGAACTGTTCTCTGCTGACAATGCCTTCATGATGGTCCTCCAGATGAACTTGGGCGCGTTCTCCCCTGTTCCGCTTGCTGTATCGGTGGCCGTTCTTGCCGTAGGCCGTGTAGTAGCAATCCGTCCAGTAATCCCCCATGTATGCGACATTTTTCAGCATATTGGGTAGCCGATTTCGATTCTGAGACCATGACACACCGGTATTTTCCTCATCCTCCATCTTATCCAAGCAAGCTCGGATATCTGCGTAGCAGACTCCTTTTGCCGCTTGGTCAAAGGCATAGCGGACACGGCGGGCCTCGGATTCTTCAATTCTCCATTCGCCCTGCTTGTTGACCCTGCGAAAGCCGTAGGTCACACGGCCGGTCGGAATGCCCTGGTCATGGAGATAGGCGATGCCTGCTCGAACATTCTCACCGATGCTCTTGGACTCCTCCTCGGCAATGATGGCAAGGATGTGGAAGAACAGCTCGCTCTGGCCATCCATCGTGTTAATGCCCTCTTTTTCAAAAATGACCGGGATGCCCAGCTCTTTCAGCTGACGCACCACGGTCACACAGTCAAGCATATTTCGGGAGAAACGGGAGATGGATTTCGTATAGATAATGTCGATTTTGCCCTCCATGCAATCTTGGATCATCTGTCGGAATTCCGGCCGGCCCTGCGTACTGCGTCCGCTGCCTTCATCCGCATAGACCTTTACAAGTTCCTCATCGGGGCTACTGGAGAGCAGCTCTGTGAAGTAGCTTTTCTGAATCTCATAAGAACCTTCCTGACACTCCATGCCGGTACTGACTCGGCAATACGCCGCCGCCCTTTTCTGTTTCACAACAATTTCCATTGCGTCATCCTCCTTGGGGTAGTCGTATAATGCCGCATGTACGGCTGAATAGCAAGTTCTGTCGCCCAGATAAATCGGCATATTATCGACAAACTATCTGCCTGACAGAACGTCCGGATTGCAGCAGATATGACAAATGTAAAGGGCTTCCCGGTTGGATTTGGGAAGCCCGGAGTGCGGCGTTTGAATCAGCCCGGTCTATGTGCCAGAGAGTTCTTAAAGGTTAGACTTTCTTGGCGTAATCGAGGCTGATCCAACCATCACGCTTGCTGGCGTAGGATTTCAAAAGCCCCCACTTGGATGCGCCCTTGCCTGTCGCCTCCGCAACAATGGTGAACACGCCCTTGCCGGTAAAGCCACGAGAGCCGTAGTTCGTGCCGGGGCCTTTGCGGATGCGAAGGTCAGAGATGGACACCTGAACCGTGTAGGGCTGGAACGCCGTGCTGGTGGGATAAACCACCTTGCCGTTCTCATCAAACACCGAATAGCCGGGGTTCTTGTCCGCACACGCTTTGGCGTTGCTCAGGTCACGGAATGCCCCTTTCTGGGATGCGGCATCCGACCAGCTTTTTCGCACACGGTACAGAGCCGTAGTCGATGCAGCCATATCGTACTGAGTCAGACTCCACTGTTCGATGACACGGCAGAGATTCTGCACATAGTCGAGACTGGTCGCATAACCGCCATCCTTGATGATCTGCACTGCTTTCTTGTAGTCCGTGCAGCCGGCCAGACCCTCATACCGTTTCTTGCTGCCGTTCATGGCACCCAGCAGATAGGCAGAGTGGTCAGCGATGGAATCCTCAATGGAGCTGTACTTGCGGAAGTCAGCCGTGACGGTCACATAACTGCCATCCGTGTTCTGTTCCCCGGTCTTCATCGTGTAGACGGAATGCCCATCCCATGCAGAGCCGGACCAGCTGTTCCCCGACAGCGAGGATTTCATGCCAAAGCAGTTATTGGCGTTCTGGGCAAGTTCGGACTTACCGTAGCCGGACTCCAGAATGAACTGCGCCAGCGACACGCTGGCAAGGATGCCGGACTGCATCTGGTTTGCAGTGAACAGCGGTGCCACCTTTGCCACAACCTCCGCAGGTTCCATGCCCTTCAAAGAAGTGGCCTGCAAACCAGTGAGAGTATTGGAAGTGCCGAGTGCCGCCGTAACCTTAGCTGCCAGATCTCCGAGGCGGCTGTACAGCCAGTCTCCTGGACAGCTTTTGTTCGCATACCACCGGTGGCAGGTGATGACCATCTCATTTGCCGCAGGAGCGTAATTGAGAGTTTTATTCTTGTCACCCAGCCAGAGCAGTTTGGTCTTACCGTTCCGCTTGCAGATATCGGTACAGAGCTTAATCAGCGAGGTGTACACGGCACTGTTCATGGCGTATGGGTGGTTCCGGTCGCTGGCGCACTCAATGGTGATAGCCTGCTGATCGTTTGCTGCACTGGAAGAGCACCAGCTCCGGTTCTTTTCTTCGACACAGAGCGACACACGGCCGTCCTTGCCGATGCCGTAGTTACAGCTTGCCTGACGACTCGGGCTGATGAAGCAGCCACAGATACTTTCCGCAGACAACTGCCCCACCACGCAGTGCGGCGTGATGCGGTCGATGCTGTGTGTCCGCTGCCCAGAATGGTTCGGGCTAAGGTTCGTATAAGCCACTAAGGGACTGTTAGTGTATGCCATAGAAGATTCCTCCAATAGAAAAAAGCCCGGATTGCTCCGGGCCAGACTGTGTTGATTTGGTTCTTGGTCAGGGCAGAAGCAGCTTCATGCCGATTCGGATGGCATTGGAAGTCAGGCCGTTCAGCTCACGGATGTCCGTGTAGTGGGTACCGCTGCCGAGCTTGCGTTCTGCGATGCGCCACAGGTTGTCCCCGGCCACGACATCGTACACGGCCTTGCCGACAAAGACATAGGCATCTTCCTCGTTCAGCACATAGGCAATACCATCCTCCGCCTCCGGGCATTTGATCTTCAGCCAGTTGTCGCAGACCTCCAGCACCTCCACGATGGTGTTCATCGGGTACACAGTCACGACCTCTGCTTCGAGGCTGGGTTCCTTGCGGATGTTCATCAGGGTCTTCAGCTTACCGAAAGCAACGGCATCCGGCTGTGGCTCTGCGGACGGGAAGTCCTCTTCGGCACCGCCGGGTGCATCATCGCTGGGCTTGTCCTCTTCCGGGAGATCCGTTACAGGCTTCTCCTCAGCGGTCTCCTCCCGGGTCGTGGGCTCATCCGCCGGGTAGATCACGGTGCCGTCCTCGGCAAAAACATAGCTGCCGGGGTTCTCGTCACACTTCGCCTTGGCATTTGCCAGCAGCTTATATGCACCGAGCTGGGATGCGTCATCGTTCCAATCGGTCCGAACACGATAATAGCCGGTGTTCAGCTTTGCAGGATATTCATTCATTGTCGTTCCTCCATCTAAATTTAAGGAGAGGTCGCCCTCTCCCAATAGACTCCTTCATAAAGCGCACGATTTTTTGGCTTTTGGGAGGTACTTTTCAGAAAACTTCTCTCATTATGCTTACTGAAATTCAGCATTTGGTACCCAGTTCTCCAAATTTCCCTCTCATAAAGCACAATGGAAATGGCGAAAAGTTGTATAGTTACTCTCCCTTTTCGTCATCTTTCTCCGGGACATGCTTCTCGTTGGTCAGCTGGATCAGCATATCCTTCAGCTTCTCCGGGATGGGAATGCCGATTACGGCAGAGTTTTCCAGAATGGACAGGCCTTCATTGGACAGATAGAAGAAGATCACAGCGGTGCGAATCGCCGCGCCGTTCTGAAGAACCTGCGTATCGATAACATTCGCCACGCCCACCAGCAGGAAGATGCACACCTTCTTGGCAATGCCCTTGAAACCCACCTCGCTGGACAGCTCCTTGCGGATACCCGCCGCAAGGATGCCGGTGAAGTAGTCGGTCACCACAAAGACGATGAGCGCGTAGAGGAAGCCATCAAAGCCTCCGAAAAACCAGCCGAGAAAACCGCCCAGTGCCGCAAAAGCAAACTGGAGCTTGTCAATTACATTTTGCATACTTGTACCTTGCCTTTCCTGCCCTTTGCAGGGCATAAAGAATGGGACGGTTTTCGCCGTCCCTGTGTAATGGTGATCTATATAAACACAGCCGTGTGGCTGTGGGGTATTAAAGGATGAGCCGTTCCAGCAAGCTCTGGAAGGATGCAGCGATGATCTCGTGCCCCTTTTCATCGGGATGCACGCCATTGCCGCCGTCCTTAGAGAATGCGAGTTTGCGGAAATTCTCATCATCGGGTCGCAGGTTGGATTCATGGTACAGGTCCAGACACGGGATGCTGCGCCGTTTGCAGATCTCAACGATTGCCTCCGAGTACTTCCCATACCGCAGGTTGTCTTAGAAGGCATACTGCCGACCCACGGAGTCGGGGTCACGATACCCAGCCGAGCCAGAGGAATGCGTTCATAGATGGCGTCGATGGTTGCGTTGATACAGCCACAGATCGTATCGGTACCCGTATCCGTGACAGTTCCCAGCGTCTGGTCAGACGAGAGATCGTTGCCGCTGCCAAAGATGGTGATTACATCGGCATCCTCCGGGATATCACTGACGCGCTGGTAAAATGCTCGGTTGATATCCTTCCGGCGCATATAGCCCGTACCGCTGACACCGAGATTCACAGTCTTTATGCCTGTCTTTTCGGCGATATAATCGAAGTAGTGCTTCGTGGTACGGCTATTGCTCTCCGTCAAGCTGTCACCAAGGCACACCCATGTGCGGCCAAACCACTTAGGTTTCATGCCGATAAAATAGCCACGAGTCATAGGCTGGATGCCGCAACTCTGCATACCCTTGATGCAGGCAATCCGAACAGAAGCCGCACGAGCCGGAGATGTCACGACCTTATTCTCAACCTTGCGATCAGCATTGCCCGTGTTGTTTTCGCCGCCAACCCGATTCCCATTCCCATCGTAAAACGCATAGAGGCCGTACCCAGCTTTTCCGGCTGCGCTGATGCAGTACGGAGTATACGGTTCCACAGTGATTGGCTCGGATACCCGGTAGTTCGTATTACCGGAGGGTTCCTTTACCTTAGCACCCGTGGTGGGGTTCAGCACAATGCCATTGTTCTCGGTAACTTTGAGTTTCTCTCCGACCGTGTACTCATAGTTATCATCAACGACCCTGTCTGCAAGATAGCTTTCAAGATCAGCGATTTTGCTGTCCCGTTCTGCTGCCAACTCCGCGGCTGCGCCAACCAACTCTGCCGATGGATAGCTGATGCGACTGACCTTCTTGATTGCACCCGTAAAGTGATTGTTCTCCACCCACGCGATGCGCACCGTTGCGGCAGTTGCCGGAACTGGGGAAATACGGTCACGATAGGTCGCAACCCCATCTGTGTGTTCTTGGTAGCCTCCAACCACCTTATCATCCGTATCGTAGAAAGCATACAGATACTTATTCCAGCCGCCGGAAACCGTAAAAGCATACAGTTCACCGGGGTTGACCGAAATCGGATCGGATACCCGGAACGCTGTATTCTCGGATGCCAGGGGATGGACTTCACCCGCTTTCTCATTGATGCAGCGGTTCGCGGTGTAGGTGAACTCCAGTGCTTCGCCCTCAACCACAGCAGCACTCAGCAGGGTGTTCTGTTCCCCTGTTGCCGCAGAGATAAGGTCAGCCTGTGCCTTCCCCAGACCAGTCTCCAGCGCAACCATCCGGGATTCAGGTTTCTCGTTCAGCTCATTTGTAGGGAAAAGGAAACGTGTCACTTCCTCCACCTTACCCACAAAATTCGAAACCTGAATCCATGTGATACGCATATTGACTGCTCCAACGGGCGCGATTACGATTCGATTCTCGATTTTGTCGGACTTGTTATCCGGTGCGATCTCACAAGCAAGCACCTTCTCGTCACTGTCATAGAAAGCATAGTAGTATTTCTTCCAGCCACTTGATGCGGTGATAATATACACATGGCCTGCCACAACAGGGATCATCTCCGAGGTGTGCCAATGACTGTCGCTTTCATTCGTCAGCGTACCCACCGTGCCGTTCAGATTGATGAAGGTCCGAATCGTGGAATCAAAGGTCAGTTCCTTTGTCTCACGACCAGTCGCTTCATCCAGAAGCTGGGACACGATTGTGGTAAGCCAATCATCCCACAGACCGCGCGTCTTTTCCGCAGAGCGCATTGCTTCGCCTAGTGAGGCGTGGGTCGTGCCCTGGTTGTCCACGCGGGCATCCAGAATCTCACCATCAGTGGTCATACCTCCGGCGATACTGTCCATTCGCTTATTCAGCGTATCCTTGGCATCGTTCAGTTCCTTACGGCCGGTATTCAAATCAGTTTGGGCCTGTTCGACCTTGTCGGAAAGAGTTTCTGTAGTCTGCTGCAGGCTCTCCTGCATACGGCTTTCCGTTTCTGTGAGCTCCTGACTGATAGCCGTATGCGTATCCGTCAGTTCTTTGCTCATGGCTACATGAGTTTCGGAAAACTCCTTGCTCATGTCCGCCTTAGTCTGTGCAAGATCAGTGTGCATCTGTTGAACATCGGCATCCACATCCAGTTCCAGTTGATGCATCTGCGCCGAATACTCCGTACAGATAGCCCAGTATTCCGCACTGTCCAACAACGTACCCGCCGGGACGGACTTGCGGCTGATATAGCTGTCGCCCGTCTCCGGCTGGTACACGATACTGAGCATCTCGTACTTGCTGTTCTTGCTCCATACGCCGCAATGCTTCGGCACAATGCGGCCGCCTACGAATTCACCCATGATTTCATTCTCCTTCCTGCTTACACAAAGGCTTCAAAGCGTCTTTGTCGGCAAGCAGGAGGAGGATGGAAATCATTTATCAGGGAGTACCCCCCCCCCGGAAATTTTTACCATAATCACGTTCTTATTCATAAAAGCTCCTATCTTAGTTTTGCGGCAGTACACATATTGCCATATTTCTAAAAGCAACATCTGCTATCTGCATATATCCTTCAATTGCCGGATGAACACCATTCGTTCCGACTGCCTCGGTAATCTTATTCCTTGTGTTAACCTGTTTGCTCGTTGCTGGCATATTGTATTCGCTATCAAACTGTGTGGAAACGTTCAAAAACTCCACATAATTCTTAAACTCTTCATCATTTGCCAAAGACTGATATGCCAAATTCATTCCCATTACGCTCCTACTAAGTGCATAAGGATTAGAATATGCACTATTCGCGCCATAGTTAGCTCCAGTTCCTCCATTGAAAGACGGCATTTGAATTCCCATTACCTTTACCTTCGCTTCAGGGAATTCATCATGCAGTTTTCTAATGAACTCTTTCGCATTTTCTACATGAATTTTGACTGTATAAGCATCTGGTGTAGCGCAATATCCGCCAAGAGCATTCCAGCTAAGCAAAGTATAGACATAGTCAATTCCCGTAAAGTCATTCCTTGCGCAGTATGCTCTAAAGCTGATTTTATCCTGCTTAGTATCCCAAAATGGATTACCTTCGGCACAGCTTGTACTCGTAAAGGCAATCATTTTCTGGTGAGTCGCATTAGACAAATGAGTCAGGTTTCCTCCACCAACAGGCATTTCCCCTGTGTGACTTTGATATCTGGTAAACTTAATTCTCTTCTCCTCGACTGTCTCCATTTGCCAGACATTCCCATTTTCATCACGCCAGAGACTGTGTTGGTCCGTATTATCTTTGTCATGTGTTGAATAGACCCACATTCCGAGACTAGTGTTGGACGGTTTAGCAAGGTAACTGGCCCAAGTCCAGCCACCATAGCCTTCGTAGCCTATTTGGCCTCTTTTCTTCGTTCCAATAAACTCGATATTCCTTCTGCCAAGGCCGCTTGGAGAACCACCGGTTTCGAGGACACGTCTTGCCAGTTCGGCACACCACTCGCCTCCTGTTGTCAAGCTATCCCCAATGCATAGAATATTCTTCTTTTCTATCGGACTCTGCCCCGCCATTCCAATAACAAGAGTGGTTGTTGCAGAAGCGACAATTCGGTCACTGCAATCTCGAACATTCAGCGTCAATTTGTGTTCACCCTCTTGATCAGCTTTAGGAGTCACTTCAAAATAGCGATTTGTGTTTTTCCCGATATCACAAACACATTCCAAATTAAAGTGATATGGGTCCGGATGTTCTACAATTCCACGGTAGAAAAGTTGTAGGGTATCATCAACAACGCCATATATCTTGTCTGGCAGAACTACTCTCGGAGGAGTTTCGATGTTCAGCTTTTCAATTTTCTCATCAAAGCCCTGTTTAACACTCGAAATGGTTTCATCGATTGCAAGTTGCTTGATTGCTGCATCAATTCGCTGCTGGACATTTTCGCTCTGAGGGTTGCTAAGCTGCGCTTTATCCAAGAGATTTTCTGCCACCTCAGCAACCTGATCAAGCTGATATTTCTTCAGTTGATATATACTCTCCAGGTACTCAACAAACATATCAGGTCTATCCTGATTGATCAGCTCTGTATCATGGATCGGAAACCAGTCTTTCAGTTTTTTGTCAACTCTGAAAGGTCCATCCCCCGCCTGACATGTGTAACAGACTGCACCGTAATTAGGAGGATTAAGATTCTTGCCTGTATTGCCAAACATAACACTAATATGCTGATCACAGGTAAACCCCGCATAAAGTTCTACTGAATTCTCATTTTCAATGGGTGTTGAAAAACGAAACTCAATCTTTCTTCTCTCACCAGATTTGATATGGAAACCTTCTCTTGTTTCGTCTGCAAGAATGATTCCCTTATGATCGTTTACAGAAACCACACAGCGTATTTTTTCAATATAGGCATTATTTTCTTTGCGATTTTCTATCGTAAAAACTAGAGTGTTGAAATGCTTGGCTTTCCCAATTGGAGCTGCCCAACCAGTAAAGGTTGAAGTTGTATAACTCAAAACAGCATAGGATACAGGCACAAGATTTTGCTCATCCGATACAGCCCATGAATCCTGAAATGAGTTTTTCAGCTTAGCCAAGCTTTCTTTCATATTTTTCTCAACTTCTCGCCACTTTGCTTTATGCGGATTATAGCCGGTCAGCCACACAGCCAAATTGTAACGTCCACCCGTTGAACAATCTTCCATTTTGGCAAACTGACCGTTCGTGGTATACAAACTACCCGAAGTTGCCTCTTGACTACCAAACACGTTTGTGCAAATCACATCCGCTTGTAGAAGGATAAAGACTTTTCTTCCTTGTTCAAAGAACAATCCATTCACATCACATTGAACACGCTTTTCATCGTTAGGCTCAATTGTGACATTGAGGTACTTGTTAAAGGAGATTTTCTCTTCACTGGCATCATCGAATGCTATTGCAACACGAATTTGATTGATTCTTTCACTACGAGCCTTGATGATAAATTCAATTCCTGTTACAAGAATACTTTCGTCGATCAAATACGAGGAAACCCAGCCGCTAAAGGTCGATGAATCATATGGATAGTACAATTCTCCTCCGTGGATTTTCTTTACTTCTGTTTCTAAAAGCTCCTGAACATACTTTTCAGCTAGTTGTTCATGCACAGCCTCCCGCATCTCACCGGCTCTAAGAGCTCGTATCGCATTTCCAAGAGTACTATGCGTATGACCATACGAATCCACGCGGGCATCCAGAATCTCACCGTCAGTGGTCATGCCTCCGGCGATACTGTCCATCCGCTTATTCAGCGTAGTCTTGGCATCATTCAGTTCCTTACGACCGGTATTCAAATCGGTTTTAGCCTGTTCGACCTTGCCAGTCAACTCCGAACTGGTCTGTTCCAGATTCTCATTGACACGCTGTTCTGTTTCCGACAGCTCCTGACTGATTGCCTTGTGCGTATCATCCAGTTCCTTGCTGATTGCTGTATGGGTCTCCCTGAACTCCTGACTCATGGCATTTTTGACAGCCGTAACATCACTGTGCATCTGCTGGACATCCACATCTACGTCCTGTTCCAGCTTCCGCATCTGTGCGGAATAATGGGCACACAGCGACCAGTAGCTCTCATCCGACAGAGAAATGCCGATAGGCACAGCCTTACGGCTGATATAGCTGTCACCGGTCTCGCCGTCCAGCACGATCATCAAGGGTTCATAGGTCTTCTTCTGATTCCAGACACCTACATGGTCCGGTACCACTCGTTTGCCAACAAACTCTCCCATTTTAGTTCCTTTCCGGCTTACGCCTCATTGTATCTCACGATCATGTGACCTTCATCGTCCATCTCAAAAATCAGACCCAGCGCGTCCCAGCTCTGGAACACCAGATGTCCATCCATATTGATGGACGAGGTGACCATTCCCTCCTCGATGTCCTTCGCCACTTTATCGATGGTGCTGGACACAGACCCCTGTGCCAGTCCCAGCTTATCGTCCGAGCGCATCACAAGGTATCCGTCATCGGTGATGAGGAATTCCAGAATACCCTTGGCGGCTGCATCCAATGCCTGCTTATAGGTCAGTGTTGCGATCTTGCCGTTCTTGACCGCTGCGCGAGCCACATTCAGCACCAGACTGAACGAACCGATCACATCTCCCTCATCGGACAGAAGGTAGATGTCAATCGGGAACCTGCCGTATACTTCGGTCATAAAGGATGTGACCGTCAGGATGACCGCACCGTCATCCACAAACACAAGGTCCGGGCGGGTCTCGCTGGAATACTGAAACACTGCACCGTCCGGCCGAGTAGCCGAGTAGCTGACGATGGTGTCCTTACTGACCTTATACTCCAGCGAGTTCTGATACAGCCGGCACCGCACTTTTCGGGCTTGGTTGTCGTACTGCTTGACCGGGATGTGGGTCGGGATCAGGTTCTCTGTGAATGACAGTTCCACGTCCTGAAACACCGTGAACGACTTAGTCACCAGTGCTTCCTGCGCCGGTTCCTCCGCTGTCTGTACCACTGCTTTCGCCTTCCTGTTTGCCATCTTCTTCGCCTCCTCCCTCTGTCGGGGTATCCGGGTCGGGCTCAGGCGGTGCCGGTTCATAGCCTACCGTTTGCCAAATTTCTCCGTCCCACAGCTTCAGCCGCAGGGCGGTCGTATCGACCCAGAGTGCATTTGTTTTCGGATTCTTTGGTGCTGCCTTCTGCGCACAGATGAGCGAAGCATACCGCTCATCCAGTTTCGCCAACAGCGTTTCGGACAGCTTATCCGCTGTTCCGTACCGCTCGTCTAGGTTTTTGATGAGTTCTTCCGACAAATCAGATGCCGTCTTATATCGCTCATCCAACTGTGCAAGCAACACCTCGGACAGCTTATCTGCCGTACCGTAGCGTGCGTCCAAGCTTTTGATGAGTTCTTCCGACAATGCGGATGCCGTCTTATACCGCTCATCCAACTGTTCGAGCAGTTCTTCAGTCAGTTCTCCGGCTTTCTTATAGCGTTCATCCAGCTCCTGCAGGGTATTTTCCAGCAGCAACGCCGTCTTGACCGGGGAATCGTCCCGCTCCCAGCCGTAGCCCCATGTCTTACCACCATCGGTCGAGATAAAGAACCCATCCGGGCTGTTCTTCCACGCAAAGGTGGATCTTGCCAGTGACCCGGCATTGAAGGCATACCGCACGGTATCCCCATTCACTTCGGTCACGTTCAGATAATGCAGACCGAACAGGCCGGCCAGCAGGGTACCGTCATAGACCATCGACACGGAAATGCCGCCGATCTGCTCACCCATGCTGGTCTCCACACGGAGGGCCGTGTTGTAAGCTTCATTGGCTGTGTTCCGGATGCTGCTCAATGCTGTAGTCAAAGACGAGTTCCGGCTGCTGACCGTAGAGTTCGACAGCGTAATGCCATCGTACCGTTCCAGCAGACAGTCGTATTGTGTTTCGGTCACCTTGGAGCTGACCTCGATACCGAGCTTGGAAATGAACACATGGACGGTATCGCACAGACTCACCTGCTCTGCCTCCACCACATCCTCATAGTCCGGGGTGTTCCAAAGCTGGATGAAGTCGATATCGATATCCACCTGCGGCTCAGTCAAGCTGGTGTTCTTCAGATAATCCTGTGCAAAGGAGCGCATCATCTCATCCGTAGGCTTATCCTGAAATCCACTGGTGCAATCCAGTACCGTGATCTTCTGGTACGGCACTGACCTCTGCTCTACCAGCACCACTTTCTCCGGCAGCTCCATCACCGCGCCGGTTTCGGAATCCTGCCAGTACGGATGTACACCCGTAATGACGCTCTCAATGTTCTTCTCCATCTTGAAGTCGATGAGGTTTTTGCCGTAGACGATATGCACGCCGTGGTCTGCGCCCCGGTGATGATGGAGCTTGACGGTGTATCGGTCCCACTCGTACTCTCCGCCAAAGGTGTCCAGCACCGAGCCGTCGATACCGCCGAGGCAGTTCCGAAAAGAGGAGGGCAGCGAGAGCCGAAAAGATGCACTGGAGGAGATATCCGTCCAAACCTCAAAGGGGCACTCGGATGCCGCGTGGTTTCCCAGCCCTGCCAGCGCACCAGTGCAGCCGGTCGTGGCAAAAGGAGAAACCGTAATGAAGTTTAGCTGATACGAGATGTGCCTTGCCTTGACAGTCAGCTTGCCGTCAATCGGCGTTGCGATTTTGTAGATACGGAACGGCTGCGGTCTGCCTGTGTCGGATGGCTTTGCAAGGATGATGTTCCCTTCCTCCAACTGCTCCGCATGGATACCATCTGCCGGGTATACCATCTCCAGTTCAAAGCTGCCGTTTCGTTTTTCCGTCACGATGCAGGACTGTGCATCTGCCAGCTTGCCGATGCCGTTGTGGTCGAACTTTGCCTCCGTGGATGCATACAGGCAAGGGATCATCCCGTTCCACCTCCTTCCTCACAGCGTCCACCAGCGCGGAGTCACCTCCACCGCCGTGATTCCGCCCGTCCATGCAATCTGCGTCTTTCCGGCCGGCAGTTCCGGGAAATCATCCGAGAGGATGGTCTCATTGCAGAAGCCGCCCGCATTGTAGGCATTGTGCGTCTCACAGTTCAGCAGGACATAATCCTTGATGCTGTGGATGGTAATGGATTCATCGCCCACATACAGCACACCGCCCGAATCTCCGTAGACCTTGAAGATGGGCTGTGCCGGGAATGCGAAGGGGTTCATGAGGTTGCTCCGGCTTTCCAACCGTACGGTCCTCTGTCCTTCCACGCTCCACCGCTGGGGCTTGCAATTGAACACCAGATCCATCTTGGCGGCTTTTTGCGCCGTCACATCGAACTCCATCGCTTCGGTGCAAACTGCCATCCGGAAGAAATCCGGGTCATAGGTATCCTGCAATTTCTGGTAGCCGACCGGAGACAGCAGCCACGACTTGACCGCTGCGGTCTTAGCGGGCAGACCGTTAAAGAAGAACGCTTCATACTTGATATCCACATTCTGATACCGCCGCCGACCTGCCCTTGCATTCTCGCTGATGATGTCTCCGTTTCTGCCAGGGACCGATGTGCTATCCACATCCGCTGCCGGGGAATCGTACACACCGGGTCCGGACAAATATAAAAGGAAGTCCTTGCTGGACTTCCCGGCAAAGGACAGATACTGCCGTGCAAACCTGCCCTTCAGATCAAACTGGGATACTGTCTTCTTCTCAGGCAAATAGCCCATACGCATCACCTCTTACTTGTAAACCGAATCGTCCTGGTCGATCATCTCATTGATCTTGTCAGCCACGATCTGTGCCAGTTCGTTATCGTTCCGGGCGTTGTAGCCGTTCACTGTGATGTGAACGCCACCCAGATTCGTGTTCTTTGTCGTTCCGCCGCCGGCCAGAGCAGCCTGCGGGAGATTCCAACCGCTGGTGTTCAGCCGTGGAATATTGATCTCCGGCAGGCTGAAGGAGCTGATGCCCGCCATCCCCTGCTGAACCTTAGAGGCCATAGACCGGATCTGCTTCAGCAGACCACCCTCGCTGGCCTTGATGCCGCCAGTCAGCAGCTTCATGAAGTCAGGCATATAGGTGTCGGCATCGGCCAGCGGTCCTTCGTCCGGCACCGAGAAGTGCAGGAAACTGCGGATACCGTTTGCCACGCTCTTGGCGGCATTGCCGACCCACGACACGCCTTTCTTGATGCCTCCAGCGATACCACTGACCACGTCCTTGCCCCAGCTCACCGCCGAGGATGCCACATTCTTAACGCCGCTCCAGATGGAGGATGCCACGTTGCCGATGGCAGACGCCGCATTGGAGATGCCGTTCTTAATGGCATTCACACCATTGGAGAACACGGAGGTGACCTTGTTCCAGATGTTGGTCACACCCTCACGGAAGCCGTCACAGTTCTTCCAGAGAGCGGTCAGCCCAAGGCCGACACCGCCGACTGCTGCGACCGCAATACCAGCAGGACCAGCAAGACCAGCCAGTGCTGTACCTGCCGAGGCAAGCACACCGCCAGCCGAAGAAGCGATACCAGCCAATGCACTGCCTGCACCGGCAGCAAGACCAGACACCGTTGTACCAACAGAACCGAACAGCCCCGCAATCGCAGAACCGGCAGAGCCAGCAATGCCGCCCAGCGTAGAGCCTACACTGGAAAGCAGCCCGGACAGGCTGCTGCCAACACCGCCGAGCTTGGAGAGAACACCAGTCGCAATGCTGCCGAGGTTCGACAAGATGCCGGTTCCGCTGCTGCCAAGGCTGCCCAGCTTCGAGATGACACCGGTGATACCTTGTCCCAGACCACCCATCTTGGAGGTCAGCCCAGAGATCAGATTACCGAAGTTCGAGATGATCTGTCCGCCATCGGCGTTGCCGATTTTCGACAGGAAACTCCCCATCTTTGTCAGCAGACCACCGCCGCCATCCGTTCCCAGTGCATTGCCGAGGTTCGTGAGCGTATCGCCCAGGCTGCCGAAGGTACTCTTCATGGAACCTAGCTTGTCCACAATGCCAGTGACAGTGCTGACCGTATCGCCCACCTTGCTGATGCCCTCACCCAGCCCCTTAAGGAAATCCGAGTTAAAGGTATCACCGAGGCTGCGGATCGCGTTGCCCAGAGAACTGGTCTGATCGCTTAGGTCTCCGATAGAGGTCTTCATGTCGGAGAATCCCTGCTTCACTTCATCGCTCATGCTGCTGACCGATGTTTTGGTGATCTTTTCAAGGTCGCTCCAAACAGACTGGAACTCGCTGGTCATGCCCTCCAGACCGCTCATAAGCCCAGTTCGGATGCCGGATGCCAGTCCGCTTGCCGCAGAACGGACCCTCGTGGTGCTGCCGGAGATCGTTGTGGCAAAACCACTCACTACCGACTTCACCTTATCGCCCATGTCGCCCACGGGTGTGTTCAAGTTGGTCTTCATGGAGCCAGACAATGTCTTGACGGCCTTGACGACCTTGTCCTGATTCTTCTTGATGCCGCTTGCCAGCAGCTTCATGAAGTCCGGCATATACTCGTCCGCATCGGACAGAGGACCGGTATCGGGCACAGAGAAGTGCAGCAGGCTTCTGACCTTGCTTGCCACGTTCTCTGCGGCCCGAACGACCGAGCCAGCCGCTGCACGAACACCGGCCGCCATCTGAGAGCAGATGTCACTGCCCCAGCTGTATGCCGAAGAAGCAATGGAGCTGAGAGAGTTGAAGCTGCTCTTGATGCCGGACACACCGGAAGAAACCGTGGAGCGCAGGTTCGACATTGCGCCGGACACCGCCGACTGCACACTGGAGAAGGTAGAGCTGGTCGTGGATTTCACACCGTTCCAGCCCGAAGAAACCGTGGACTTCACCGCATTCACAGCAGACGATGCCGTGCTGCGGATGGTGTTCCAACTGGAACTGAGAACCGACTGGATGCTCGACCAACTGCTGCCGGTCAAGCTGCGGAGATTGTTCCACCCCGCCGTGACGGAACTCTTGACCGCATTGACTGAGCTGGTGGTTGCACTCTTGATGCTGTTCCAGCTCGTATTCAGCACGGTCTGGATGGAATTCCAACTGGACGTTGTCAAACTGCGCAGATTCGTCCACCCGGTCGTGACGGAAGTTTTCACTGCGTTGACCGAGGCTGTCGTTGCGCTCTTGATGCTGTTCCAGCTTGTGTTCAGTGCCGTCTGGATGGAACTCCAACTGGATGTTGTCAACGTGCGCAGGTTAGTCCAGCCATTGGTGACAACCGTTTTGACTGCACTGACCGCAGTTGTGCTGGCGGATTTGATGGAATTCCAGCTTGCCGTCAGGCTCGACTGGATGCCGGACCAGCTGGATATTGTAAGGGTGCGGAGCTGTGTCCAGCCATTGGTGACTGCGGTCTTTACGCTGTTCAAGCTGGTTGTCACGGAAGTCGTGATGCCGGTCCATGCAGTTGCGAGGTTGGTCTTGACCGCATTCCATGCCGTAGTGGTATCCGAAGCGATGCCGGACCATGCCGCCGACACAGATGCCTTGATGCTGTCGATCTGGCTCGTCACAGACTGTGCCATGCCAGTGCAGGCAGTTGATACGGAATCAGACACACCCGACCATGCGGTCTGGGCTTCTGTCTCCACGCCGGACCATGCGTTAGAGGTATCCGTTTTCATCTGGGTGGTAGAGTCGCTGGTCTTGCCGGTGATGGCATCCCAAATGCCGCCGAAGAAGCCGGAGATTCCCTCCCATGCGCTGGAAATACCGGACTTGATACCCTCCCACGCTGTGCTTGCCGTAGACCGGATGCCTTCCCATGCCCCAGACAGCCCGGTCGCCACCGTATCGACCGCAGAGGTCACGCCCGACTGGATACCATCCCAAGCTGTAGAAATCGCACCCTTGATGCCATCCCACGCAGACGAGGCAGTTGTCTGGATGCCCGTCCATGCAATCGAAAGCCCAGAGCCGAGCGTCTCAACCGCGCCGGACACAAAGGAGGAGATTCCCTCCCATGCGCCGGAGATGACACCCGAAATGCCCTCCCAGACAGTCGATGCCGCCGACTTGATGTTCTCCCAAGCTGTAGACCAGTCGCCGGAGATCACGCTCATGACCGTCGAGATGACAGCAGAGATCGCGTCCATAACGCCGCTGACCACGCCAGAGATTGCATCCCAGACCGTAGAGAACACAGTCTGCAAGCCGGTCAGGACACCACTAAGGAAATCCGAGATTCCGCTGAAGGTGGACTGTGCGTTCTCGTCCATCTCCCCGGTTTTCCCCGTGAAGAACGAGACGATGCCGTTCCAGATGCCCTCGAAGAAATCCTTGATCCCCGTCCAGACCCCGGTAAAGAAATCCGAGATCCCGGTCCAGATGTTGGACGCGGTGGTCTGGATGCCTGTCAGAATACCAGCGAAGAAATCGCTGATTCCTGTCCAGATTCCCTCAAAGAATCCCTTGATGCTCTCCCAAACCGAGTTCCAGTCCGTACCGAACCAGCCGAGGAACACATCTGCTACACCCTTCAAGGTGTCCAGCACTGTAGAGAAGATGGACTTGATGCCGTCCCAGATTCCGGAGAAGATGCCCTTGACCGCCGCCCATGCTCCGCTCCAGTTGCCCTGGAAGAGATTGGAGAACACATCGAACAGACCAATCAGCGTGTCGAGGACTGTTCCCAGTACCGTGGATACAACCTGAAAAGCACCCTCAAATACAGGGGCAAGCACCTGACAGAAACCATCCCAGACTGCTTTCAGCACCTCGACAATGTCTTTGAAGTCAAAGCCGAGGGCATTGAGCCGCTGGGTCAGCTGGTCGCAGAAGCCGCGCACTTTTTCGACGATGCCATTCCAGATGTTAGTAATAGCTGTACGGAACTCCTCATTGGTATTCCAGAGGTTCACGAATGCCGCCACCAGCACACCAATGACTGCAACGACCGCCATGACCGGTGCAGAGATGCCACCGAGAGCTGCACCGAGCTTGCCGAACAGTCCGCTTGCGCTGCCCACACGGGTGGACAGTAATCGGATGCCCTTTGCCAGCGAACTGAAGCCCTTTAATGCTGTGCCTGCTGTCGATATGGTCTTACCCAGCACAATGAGCAGCGGCCCGATGGCCGCAGCCAGAGCCGCCACCTTAAGGATGGTCTCTTTGGTGCTGTCGTCCATACTGTTGAGCTTGTCCACGAATGCCTGCACCGCCGACACGATCTTGCGGATGGTGGGCATCAGGAGGTCGCCAAAAGAAATAGCCAGCTCTTCCAACTGAGATTTTAGAATGGTGAGCTGACCATTTAAGTTGTCCTGCATGGTTTCTGCCATGCTCTCCGCAGAACCGTCACAGTTCTCGATGGCACCACGGAGCTTGTCGATGTCACCTTCGCCGGCATTCATCAGGGCAAGGAAGCCGGACATGGCATTCTTGCCGACCAGCGATTCTGCATTGGCGGCCTTTTCGGATTCCGTCAAGCCGGAGAATGCCACACGGCAGTCCGCCAGAATGTCATTCAGGCTTCTCATACTGCCATCCGCGTTGCTGGTGGCAATCGTGACCTCACCGATGTTCTTGCCTGCAAAGGTCACTTCACCGGCAAGGTTGTTCATGATGGACCGCAGCGAAGTACCGGCCTGTGATGCCTTGATACCGCTGTTTGCCATGAGGCCGATGGCTTCTGCGGTGTCCTCTGCGCTGAAGCCCAGCGCACCGGCAATAGGCGCACAATACTTGAAGGTCTCGCCCATCATGCTGACGTTGGTGTTGGCATTGGACGAAGCTGCTGCGAGGATGTCCGCAAAATGACCGGAATCCGAAGCCGACAGGCCAAAGGCAGTCAGCGCATCCGTGACGATATCCGAGGTCGTTGCCAAGTCCTCGCCGGATGCAGCGGCAAGGTTCATGATGCCCTCAATGCCATCCAGCATGTCCCCGGTCTTCCAACCTGCCATCGCCATGTATTCCATAGCGGAGGCTGCTTCGGAGGCTGAAAACTTGGTCTTGGCACCCATCTCACGGGCTTTTTCACGCAGGGCATCGAAGTCAGAGCCGGTCGCGCCGGAAATGGCGGAAACCTTGCTCATCTCCTGGTCGAAGTCTGCCGCCGTCTTGACTGCTGCTGTACCTAAGCCCGTAACAGCCGCCGTAACCGGCAGGAACTTTTTACCCACACCCTCGACCTGAGAGCCAACCATCTGGAGCTTCTCACCCACCGCATCGATCTTGGCAAGGGTCGTATTGGTGACCGCTGCCTGTTCCTGCAGGGATTTGAGGTTTTGCTCCGTCTCCACGATCTCACGCTGGAGTGCATCGTACTGGTCCTGCGTGATCTTTCCATCTGCAAGCTGTTGGTTGGCCTGTTCTGCCGCAGTCTTTAAGGTGGTGAGTTTCTCCTTGGTGGCTTCAATGGCATCCTTCAGCATTCGCTGCTTCTGGGTGACTGTCTCGGTGTTGGAGGGGTCCAATTTCAGGAGCTTGTTGACATCCTTCAGCTCAGACTGCGTTGTCTTGATGGTTTTGTTAACGCCTTCCAGTGCCTTGGATAATTTTGTAGTATCGCCGCCAATCTCAACGGTAATGCCTGCGATTCTGGATGCCATGCGGAAAACCACCTCCTCCGGGGCATAAGTAAAGGCCCATCCGCACAAGGCGAATAGGCCGAGAAAAGATTATACTCGTAAGAAAGTAACTCGTAAGTTACTTTTTATGTGAGCTTGAAAATTTACAATTCTATCGTTGATATGAGCCAGAAAAAGAGCTATACTTAAATTGAGAAATTGTACTCAAAGGAGGTACGCCCTATGAGTGAACATCAAATTGACATTGCCGATATGCAGTGCTGGGTTTTCCGCATGGCTCAAGCCAAGTGGAAAAAGTCTCCCGAAGCCTGCACGAAGATATTTCAGGATAATGATGTGTTTGGATTTATCGCCAGATGCTATGATTTTCTCCATTTGAGCAGCTACGAGTGCGCCTTGGACGATGTCGAGGAAATGCTGAAGAATCGAGGTGTTTCCGTATGCTGACATTAACAAACGGAATGCTCCTCTATCATGGTAGCTTCACGCAGGTGTCCGAAATTGATCTTAACAAATGCAAGCAAGGCAAGGATTTCGGACGCGGTTTCTACGTCACAAGCTCCTACAAGCAGGCCCAAGGGTTTGTTCCACTGTCTGTGAACAAACAGGTCAACGAAGAAAGACTGCCTGCTGGCACAACGATCGGTTACATTTCTGTTTTCAAACTTCATCTGAATCCTGATATCGCCATTCACTTGTTCAACGCTGCTGACAGGAATTGGCTGCATTTTGTTGCTTCTAACCGTAGAAGAACATTGTTCCCAGATGTCCGGGAACAGTACGCCAAGTTTGACATCATCGGAGGGAAAATAGCTGATGATCAAACTGCTCGTACCTTGCAGCTCTACACCACACGCGCTTACGGCGAGCCCGGCTCCGAAGATGCCGATAGCTTTGCTATCAAAGCGCTCCTGCCGAATCGTTTGGAAGACCAGTTCTGCTTCTGCAACGAAAAGGCAATCCAAACCCTCGAATTTGTAAGGAGTGATCTCTATGACTTCAAACACCTATAATATCAGCGACGAACAGCGCGAAACTTGTGCTGTAAACGTCATGCGAGCAATGCTCGAAGATTACTGCACTGAAACGGGTATTCCCTTCAATCAGGCTTTCTTTGAGTTTTCGACCTCTCCTGCTTATAAGGAGCTGTTCGATTACTCTACTGGTCTTTGGATGGAGGGACCCGATTACCTCCGCAATGTCTTTGAAGATACTCGCAAGCCCACAGATTCCGTTTCTGCATAGGAGTTTCGCATGACCGAAAGAGAAATTGACATCGCGGATATGCAATGCTGGGTTTTTCGCATAGCACAGACCAGATGGCATATTTCGCCTATCGAATGTGCTGTACTATTTAAAAAGTACGATATACTCGGATATATCTCCGAATGTTACGACTTACTCTGTACATACAGCTATTATCGTGTTGTTGATGACGCTGAATTAATTTTAGCCAACCACAATGTCCTTGTAACCGATATTAATTCCCTAAAACAAGCTGCATCTCCCTTTATTTCCGAAGAAGAGATGCTCCGCCGTCTTGGCGTCACTGAAGATGACCTTGTTGGTTTTGAAGATGTCGAAATCGAATAGGTCTGTTTATCACGGCTCTTCCCGCCCAGCACACGCTGGACGGGATTTTTCTTTATCCTCACAAACTTTCGTGCTTATTTCGCAATCAATATAAGCACGGAAGTTTAGTCAGAACCGGTCGAAGTCAGCCTGCGATGCTAGTTCTCGATATGGATACTCGTCGTTCTGCCGCTCCGTGAACATATCATTGACCAACCCGATGGTCAGCAGGTCGAGGTCTGCTATGCTGATACCGAGCTGCACACAGCGCAGCATGAAGAGCGGGGTGGTCATTACCCGCTCACTTTTGCGAGGTTTTTTCTTGCCTCTACCTCCGTCTGAACATTCAGGCCCCACAGTTCGATCAACTGGGGCAGAATCTGGTAGATAGAGAACGTGTTGAAGTTCTCCAGCCACTCATCCGGTGTGTCCGGCACCTGATCGGGATGGGCATGCTTCGCCATAATATAGGCAATATTCTCGAACATCTCCAGACTGAACAGGTCGAGGCTGGAACTCTCCTCATCGTTATCTCCCACACTCTTCTCCAAAGAGCGCAGGTCCTTATAGATGTCCCGACCAAACTTGATACGGTACAGGCGCGGCACGGCTGCGCTGGCGCGGAACTCCACCATCTGACCATCGATCTCGATTTTCTTCGTAACTGCCATTGTCTTTATCCTCCATTTCATGTAGAAAGGGCAGAGCCTCCACCCTGCCCTCAGTTCGTGTACTTCTTACTCTGCCGGATCGATGCTGACCAGCGCGTTGCTGCCGCTGACGGTGGGCAGCTTGCCGTCCCATTTCTGGATCTTCTGGTACTCGATCAGGGGTTCAGACAGGCTCTCCGCGATCTTGCGGTTCGCTTCGGCCTGAGCATCTGCGGCAATGGAAGTCTTCTGTGCCTCCGCCTCTGCATTGGTGATTGCCACCTGCTTGTCGGCTTCGGCCTTAGCAATGGCAGCCTCGTTCTCGATCTTCTGCTTGTCAGCGTTCTGCTGAGCGATGGACTTCTGCTGGATGGCTGTATTATAGGCTTCCTCGAAATCCATGTCGTTAATGACCACCTTATTGATGAACACTGCACCCTCGCCATACTTTTGGTTCAGAGACTCCGCCAGCTTCTGCTGGGCCAGAGGCTCGATCTTGGTGCGGTTGGTCACTTCATTGGGGCCAAGCTCTGCCATCGCGGACTTGATGGCAGATGCCACCAGTTCGTCACCAACCAGATTCTTGGTGTCAGACACATTGGCATACAGCCATGCGCTCTTTTCCGGGAGCACCTGATAGGTCACGATCACATCTGCGGCATACACAGGAGTCTTGTCGGAGGCTTCGCCCCAGATCTGTGCCTCGATGTGCTTGTCCTGCTGCTTGTTGTTGACGGTATGGATGCTCTGGACAAACGGAATGGTGAAGTTGAGCTTGCCGCTCTGGATGGTGGCCTCCTGAATCTGGCCGAAGCTGGTCTTCACGCCCGTGTAGCCGGTTGGGACGATGGTCACCGACTGGAACAGCAGGAAGGCCACGAAGATGACAGTGAACAGGGAAAATACACGATGCTTTTTCATATTGAAAATCTCCTCTATATAGTAATGTAGGAAGCAGAGCCGAAGCCCTGCCTCGTTTTCATCAGCCCTGAGGATCAGTCTCCTCAGTCACCACACTGGACGCCTCAGACTGCGGCTCATAGACCTTCTCGTACCACTTGTTGTAGACATCGTCGCTGGTGTTGGTGCCGGTCTTGGTCTTGACATAACCGTTTGCCAGCGGCGTTGCCTGCAAGGTCAGGGTGTCGGTCTTGACCTCCTTGCTGTCCTCGTTGGTGTCGCCTTCGATGGACGGACGGCTTGCCACACAGTTGTACATAACATGGCGGATATGCCGCTGGTCGCCATCGAACTCGAACAGGAACGCGAAATGCTCCAGTTCTGCGTTGGCGTTCTCTGCCAGAACACCGTTGCCATCCAGTTCCTCATGCATGATGTCCGTGAGGAAGGACTCCGGGATCAGGGCGATTTCCAGGTCACCTTCATAGCCGGAGTTGTTATTCACGACATAGTAGGCGATATTGTCCGCATAGAACGGTTCGATATCACCATTGGCATCCAGGGACAGACTGACCGCACCGGGGATGCGTACCGGGGTATCGTAGGTAACGCCGCCGTCCTCGTCAAAGGTCGCCTTGGCGTAATGGCAGTTTTTCAGGCCGTACTTGACCTTGTTGCTTTTCTTGCCCATTGCTTTCTCCTCTCGTGAAAAAAGCCCTGCGGCTAACTCAGACGGTCAGCTCATACAGGGCTTCATACATCTTCTCCGTCTCGATCCAAACCTCGCTCTTTTCATAAAAGAGTTCATGTTCGGTCAGGACTTCTTCGATTGCTGCCTCTGTATCCGGATCTTTGTAATCGGTGTATACCTCGATAGCCAGCCGATTGAAATGGTGGTACACGAGGTTGTCTGCGCCGAAGTTCTTCGCTCTCGGGTACAGGAAACAGATGAACGGTGGATCGGGACTCTCCCCTTCTGCGAAATGGTCATACGCATAGGGCAGCCCCATTTCTTCCACCATTGCCTTGACTTCTGCGTGGGTCATGGTGCCTCCTACTTCAGTGCTTTCTCGATGAGGCTTTGGAGCAGCTCGACACCCTCCTGCTCGGCAGGAGCAATGTGCGGTCTTGCCGCCACACGCCCACCGCCGCGCTTGGCGTGCCCATTTTCCAAAAGGTGCGCCAATTGGTATCGGTCCTTGGAATGGACGACCATCTGGAGGCTCTGGCTGGATTCTTCCTGTTTTGTTGCCACCCAACTGGATTTATACCGACCTGTCCGAGACGGTGCGCCTGTCTCGATTTGTTCCTTGACCGTCTTGGCCGACTTTCGAACAGCCCGTTTGACCTCGGAGGATGCCAGCTTTGCATATTCCTGCAAGCCTTCATTGATGGCTTCTGCCATCCCGTCAATGCTCACGGTCTTGCTCATTTCTGCCTCCGTTCCAGCCGACAATGCAGCTTAATGGTCTTCTTTCCATAGTTCATGGGGTCAACGGACGTGATGTCGTAAAGTTTCCCGCGGAACAGCACCCGAAAGCCGGTGGAGGTCAGCTTATTGACCTCGCTGCACCAACGTACTGTGAACACAACGCTTTTCTGTTCGGCCGTGACTTCACCTTCATCCTCCTGCGCCTCAAAGGTCGAAGCGTAGGCGAAGCAGGTGTAATAATCCACCCATGCGTTCCGATGATTTCCGACCTTATCGGTCATGTGCTTGCTCTGCTGGATCGTGATTCTCTCGTTCAGCTTATCGATCATCAGAACACCCCCTCCCTCACAGCGAACAGAATGGAACGGAGCGTCAGCATCAACTGCTTATGGTCCGCTTCGTCCCGGTGCTCGTACAAATAGCCCAGCGCATACAGAATTGCCACACGGCAAGTGCTGCGGAGGGCTTCCAGCTCCCTCGTCGGTGTGACCCCGTTCTCGGCATCCCGGTCAGCGGCATTGACTGCCTCCCACTGGTCGTCCGTGAGCCGGCCCACATCCTTACACATCTGCTCGGCCGAGGAAAGCAGGATACCGATCAGGGCATCTTCATCCCCGCTGTCCACGCGCAGATAGGTCTTCGCTTCAAAAAGCGGGATCAGTGCCATGATCGTTCATCCCCCTCTCTTATCAGCCGCCGGCAGCCATCTGGAGGAGCTGCACGGACTCGGGCAGGATCAGCTTGCCATCGACGCGCTGGGTGGTCAGGAAGCCGACCTGATCCGTGCGGGCATACAGCTCGTTCAGGCGGCGGAAGGTGCGATTCTGGCGGTCAGCCACCCAGTAGTAGCTGTAGTCACCAAAGGCCATGACCTTATTGCCGCCCTTGATCTCCGGCATAAAAGCGGAGGTCTTCAGGGGACGGTTCAGCAGAGTATCGGGCTTGCCGATTTCCAGACCCGGCTTCCAGATATAGTTGCCGTTGTTGTCCTTGATGGTCATCAGCTGCAGCACCAGTGCCTCATTGCAGAGGAACTGCGCTTTCTTGCGGTACGGAGCCTTCAGTGCGTAGTACAGCTTGAAGATCTCATCAAAGGTGACAGCATCCTGCTTGGCAGCCTTGACACCGACCTTTGCGCCGCCGGTCTCAGCCAGCAGGCCCAGAGGCTTACCAACACCATCACCGGTGATGAAAGCACGCTCCTCCGCATTGCCCATACGCACACCGAACCGACGCGCAATATAGGTGGCGAGGTCGAAGGCAGAATCATTCAGCAGCTCGTTGGAGATCTTGATCATGGTACCCAGCTTGTAAGCGGACAGCATGGTCTGACCGAAGGTCGCATCGCTTTCGGGGATTTCCTCGCCCTCATCGATCCAACTTGCCTCGCCGGTATCCTCTGCGATGGGGATTTTGCGGGTGCCGGAGCTGGTACGGATGACAGTCGCCATGCCACGGAAGATGTTGTTCTCCTCCAGTGCCTCCACCAGCTTCTTCTCGAACTCATCAGGAACGGTAAAGCCGCCCTCGGTGTCCTCGCCCACGGACAGAGCGTTGCGGACCTCGCCGTAA
>ERZ1035014.145-NODE-145-length-37787-cov-9.444980_pt1 | contig 37787 bp, 51 predicted proteins | sample MGYA00520620_ERZ1035014 | MGnify/ENA primary metagenome ERZ1035014 (study PRJEB33766, sample SAMN09781744) | gut metagenome | biome: gut microbiome | host: Homo sapiens | place: Madagascar | study: EMG produced TPA metagenomics assembly of the PRJNA485056 data set...
GGGGTATTGCGCAATCAATCCCATCTTTCCGCCGTAATCGGAGGCTCTTTCGGTGAATATTGCGTAAAACTTTCAGGGTGCAGCTCCTCATGGCACTGCTTGCACACGCTGACAAGCTGCCGTTCGTCGCCGTCCCAAATACTAAGCGCCAAGTCCGGCCTATCCCGCAAATGTTTTACATGATGCACCAGCACCGCGCGCTTGTATCTATGTTTCAGTTCACGGCAGCGCTGACACTCGCCCCTATCCAAGGCCAGCACCTCAGCCCGCACCGCCCGCCATTGCGGCCAGTAGTAGAAGTCATGCTCCGTGCCCGCGGCGATCATCTTCTTCAGCCGCGCCAGGTCATACGGATTTATTGCCATTACTCATGTGTCCACCTTGGACACGTCCTCCCACAACGACAGCATCTTCCCATGCCTTCATCGTCGCATCATAGCTCAGCTGCATCCGCTCCAAGATCTTGTGTATTTCATCCGTAAACTGAATATCCGCAACGCTCACCCTGCGGACGCCCTCGTCAAACTCCACAATCGCATAGACAGCAGCAAGCTGCCCGCCAGAATGTCCGCCCATCATTGGCGACGGATCAGCCACATTGGCATACTGTTCCCAGCAACAGAAATAGCCAACCTTCCCGTTGACAACGCACTCCCGGCGTTCATCCGTAATCGTAAACTCACCAAATGCCATCTTCAAATCCTCCCGATGCTCAAATATTGCTAGGCTCGCTCACATGTCCGCTCTGGACACATCCTCAAAGCTCATTTGTATCCCCGCCCCCAGCCTCTCATAATATTCGCCCTCAAAGCGCTCTTGTACAAACAGCCTCTCGCAATCCTCGCTGCTGCCGTTTCCTGTGCCCAACAGTTTTCGCTTTTTGATGTTTGCCACCTCAACGCAGCCCGCCGGGCAAATGTACTCACTTATAATCACCATATACGGCACGCGCGCCAGCCATGTATCAAATCTCTCATGGTCAAACACGCCACCGTACCCGTCCTGAGTCGTCCCGCGGTAGGGCGGATCGGCATAAACCACAGCCCCGCGCGGCACCTCGACCCTTTCGTAATCGCCTTGCAGACTTTGCAGACTTTGCAGACTTTGCAGACTTTGCAGACTTTGCAGACTTTGCAGCCTTTGCAGACTTTGCAGACTTTGCAGCCTTTCCAGACTTTGCAGCCTTTGCAGCCTTTGCAGCCTTTGCAGCCTTTGCACCCTTTGCAGCTTTTGCATCTTTTGCAGCTTTTGCCTCAATCTGTACAAGCCGATAATTTTATTATAATCTTCCGTCAGCGCAGGCATAAACGCCTGCATCTTCTCGTAGTATTCCTGCGTCGGGAAAGCCCACTGGCTGCGCCCAAAATAGTGCCCGACCATCCGTGTCCCCAGCCGTTTCTGCACCTCTGCCTGCATCATGCCGCTGCTTTTCAAGCCCGCCAGCAAATACGCACGCAGTTGCTCCTCCTCTGCGGCCACTTCCCGCTCGTTGTTTTTTATCAACTCATCCAGCTCCGCCGGGGTGTACCGCTGCCGCCCTAACCACCATCGAATATATTTCTCTTTATATTCGTCATGGTGCGCCAAAACATCCGCCGCGCTCCCGTCGGAATCAATCCCAAACTCGCGCAGCGGCCCGGTATCGCCAAGGACGCGTGCATAATGCAGCGCCCGCTTCCACGGCTCGACCTCCTCGGCGTATAAATAAGTGCTTCGGTCATTTCCAAAGCTCCAGCACAGGCTGACGCAGGGGTCGGCGTCCTTCAGCCGGTAGAAGTCCTCCCGGCTGATCCACCGCCTTTCGTCCGCGTACCGTCCATGCACGGCGTTCAAAAACATCTCCGGCGCGTCACCGGTGTCATTGGCAATGTACCTGTTCCATTGCCCGGCCAGCAGTGCCGCGTGCGTTACCGCGCAGCCTCCCGCGAACAAATCTACAAGCGTATGGCCCGACGGCAAGTGTTCCACTACCCACTCGGCTATTTTATTCTTGCTGCCCTGATAGGGAACTCCGTACCGCATACGCACCTCAAAATCAACTAGCTGCCCAGCGGCGCGAGACGGAGTTTCTTTTGTCTCAATGTAGGTGAGCCTCTCCCGCCCGCCGGGCATGGCGGTCTATATTCCCGCCCGTCAGCCGCTACTTCTTTTTCTTTTCACGCCAGCGGCTTGCGTGCTAGCGCCACACCCGGGTCTCACACCCAGCCCGCGCCGTTGCTTGCGGCGCGCGGTGCCCATCCTGCCGGGCATTCCGGAAGGTGGCTGTGCGGCACAGTGTCCGGCATTTCAACCGGACGGCGGGAGCTTCATCGTGGCGACACCGCACAAAAGCGGCGCAGCACCCGTACCACGAGGAGGATTATGACGACATACGCCAAAATCAAAAGCCGCAGGGCATCTCTGTCCCGCGGCTTCTGATACTACCATTATACGCCTTTCGCAATGGACATCAAGGGACATCAGTGGACATCTTTAGCGCGTCCACAATTTTATCGTGCTTTCTGCGTACCTGTCGGCTGCAATAGCCCATGGCCCTGCCGACCTCCCGCCAGGTCTGCCCCAGCAGGTAGCGGCGGCGCATCAGCTCGTAGTCGTTGGCTGCCGGTATCGTCTCCAGCACGGCGGCCACCTCCCGGCGTACCGCGCCGCATACGCTCAGTTGCTCCTCCACCCTGGTCCGCGCCGCATCGATGCGCTCCACCGCCCGCGGCAGGGCCTGGCCGTCACTGGCCCCTCCGGGCATTCCGCTCAAGTTAGCCGTTACGCGGCATGCATCAGCGCGCAGCTCCCGGACCTCTTCCTCATAGAGGCGCTCCAACCGACAGGCGTCCAGATAGCGGTACAGCCATTGCACCCGCATGGCCCGTACCCGCCGAGTCTCCTCCTCACAACTCACCCGGCACCACCTCCCTGCGCTTTCTTCAGGTCGTCGGCCAGATAGCTTTCAATACCCACGCCGGTGCTGTACCAGCGCTTGTACCACTCAAGAGCATTGATGTCTCCGTCCCGGCCTGCGCGCTCGCCGTTCGGCCCGATGCGCACCGCGAAGCACTCACGGTATTGAAAGCCGTCCACATGGCCGGAATAGCGCGCCAGATCATCCACGGCAATGATAAGCCGCCCGCCGTCTTCCATCTTCCGCTCACGGATCGTCAGGCCCAGGTCCTTCAGCCGTGTCACAAGAGGCCAACTGTCAAACGCCTCCAGCTCCTGCCGGGCCAGCGCCTGCCACTTTCCGGCCTCCTCCTGCCGGGCACGCTCCTGATCACGCTTGCCCTTCACCTCGGCCTTGTACGCCGCCAGATCGTCCTTGTTGATGTACGCCCTGCGCGCGGCATCGTAGAAGTCCCGAGGATACAGCAGGCTCTCTGCCAGCACCTCATCCGTATCGGCAGGGTCCCGCATCTGCACCCGAGCGCCGCGGGAATCGACAGGCTCAATGCGCAGCAGCGCATCCGTCTCGCCCTCCGTCAGATCCAGCGTCACCGGCTCCAGCTTTCGGGCATCCAGCCCATGGTCAGCGTAGTTCCATTCGCTATTGCGAACGTAGTCGAGCTTCTTAAACTGGTCGGCCAGGCCGCACTCGACCAGATACTTGATGGCCGCCCGCCGGGCCATATCGGTGATGGGCGGCATGCTGGCGTATCTGTTTTTGGCGTACTCTACCTGCTGCACCTTGTACAGCTTGCTGCACTCGTAGGCCCGCGCCTCGGTAATTTCCCCGCGCTCGTACATGCATCGGACCTCCGGCACACAGTTCCCGCTGATTGCTTCGAGCCGGTTGACGGAGCCGGTGCCCCTTCCCATAATCCTCGCCACCTCGTCGCGGACACGGCCTTTAATTTTGCCATCAGCCTTTTTTTTGGCGACGATTTTTTTCAGTGCCTCATATTGCCGCAGCTTTTCCCCCTGCGTCAACTCGCGGTTTGTGATATTAGATGTAATCAGGGATAGCACCTCATCATCGTGGCTTTGGTAGCTCCTGATAACGCATGGCACCAAATCAAATCCAGCCACGCCGTCGGACGTCAGCTCCCGGCATGCCGTCCAGCGGCGGTGGCCGGCAATGAGCATATACTTGCCATTTTTAGCCGGCAGAACTTCGAGCGGGTTACGCACACCCTCCTTGGCGAGGCTCTCTTTTAGCGGCTCCACATCCCCGATCTCGTAGATGCTGTTCTCCGGGTTTGGCTCGATGTCTGCCGCCGGCAGCATGACGACCTGCATTTTCTGACCCGCCGGGGCTGTTGTCTGGGCACTGACGCCCAGAATGTCACTTACGCTGAAACCTTTTGCCATCTCTCATCCCTCCTGCGTGTCCGACTTGGACACAATCTCAAGTATCTCATACGCCAGCGTGCTGTAATCCTGCGCGGCCGTACAAAATGGGTCATAATCCATCAGGGGCTTGTGCTCGCTCTTGGCCTCGCTCACGCGCACCGTGTAGCGGATGACCGTCTGCAGCAGTGGTACATCCTGCAGATCATGCAGCTGCTGTGCCACTGTGGCCGCGTAGATTGTTCGCCTGTACTTTGTCAGCAGCGCGCCCATGATTTTAAGCCTCGGGTTGTAGTACATCTGCACCTGATGGATCTGGTCGATAATCTCGGCCATGCCGTCACAGGCCCACTCATCACAATCCACCGGGATAAGCGCCCAGTCTGCCATGCACAGCGCGTTGATGCTGCCCATATCGAGATCTGGCGGGCAGTCCAGCAGGCAGATGTCGTAGGCCCAGCTGACCGGCTCCAGAGCATCGCGCAGATAATATTGCCGCGGACCGTTGTCCAGCATAATGCTGCGGTTGGTCTTGAGCATCCTCATATCGCAGGGGAGCACGCCCACGCCCGCCGGGCTCTTTGCAATGCGCACGGCATCCTGCGCTGTGATCTCACCGGTCAGCACCTGCGCAACGCTCGGCCGGTCATAGTCGCACACCTCAAAAAACTTGCTCGTATTGCCCTGTTTGTCGAGGTCAACAACCAGCACAGTTTTTCCCTTGTCGGCAAATTCTGCGGCCAAATTGCAGGCGGTGACGGATTTTCCGACGCCGCCCTTCAAGTTGATAATTGCAATGCTGATCATAGTAATCCTCCTGTTTTTTGTTTACTGCGGCCAGCTGATCTGGTCTGCGGGCTCGTATTCCTCTTTCGGGGTCGGCCGCCATTGGTGGTATTGGGGCTGCCACTCCATGGACACAACGCCCGTGGGGCCTTCTCGGTTTTTCGCGTACATGATCGCCGTGGCGGTGCTGGCCTCCTCGCCGTGCAGTTCCCGGCTATCCTCGGGCTTGCGGTTCTCCACAAAGATCGCGCTGTTGGCGTCCTGCTCGATCGTGCCGGAGCCGCGCAGATCCTCCAGATTGCAGAATCTTCCCTCGTTGCCCTTCACGCCGGCGCGGTTGATCTGGCACAGCTCCACAACCACGATGCCCATCTTCATGGCGGCCACCTTCAGCCGCCGGGTGATCTCGCGGACGCTCTGGTACTCGGTCTGGCGCGGGTCGGTGGGGCTTAACAGTCCGATGTGGTCAATAAAGGCGATGTCCGGCTTGTGCTGGATCAGCTTTGCCTCCAGCCCATCAATCGTCAGGTTGCTGTCGGCATCCAGCATCATGTTGTGGTGGCGGCGCAGGATGCCCGCCGTATTGTCGATGATCTCCCGCTCACGCGGTGTCAGGGTCTTGTTGGTCAGCTTGCCGCTGTCGATGCGGCTGACCTTGGAGAGGATGCGGTCCATCAGCGCCTCTGCCGTCTCCTCCAGCGTCAGGTAGTAGACGCGGTACTTTTTGCTCAGTCGGCTCGCCAGGTTGATGCTGAAATCCGTCTTGCCGCAGCCGGGCCGGCCGGCCACCACGCAGGTGCGGCCGCGGTGGAATACACCGTACCGGTCAAGCTCCGGCCAACCCAGCTTCAGGCTGGTGTCAGGCTCATCCAGCTGGGCCAGTGCCGTTTCCAGCACGGCATCAAACTCCCGCGCGGTGGTGTCGGCCTGCGTGGTGCTGATGGCATCCTGCATCGCCAGCGTGCGGCGCAACTGGCGGCAGACACTGTCGGCGTCCATTGCGTCCTTGGCCATGCACTTCATCAGATCTGCCTGCAGCAGCTCGTACCGGTAATCCTCCAGAATCTGCGCGGCATAGCTGCCGATGTTGGCTACGCTCGGGCATGTATCGGCCATCTGCACCAGCAGCGCCTTGCAGTCCCTGCCGGTCGCGGCCTGTGCGGCATTGGCGACCGTGATCACATCCACCGCCTGCCCGCCCAGCGAAAGCCGCTGAACCGCAGCAAAGACCTCCCGGCACCCGCCGGGGGCAAACATGGCCGCCACCATCCGGGACATGTAGGGCCGCGCGGCCTCGGGATCCATCAGCGCTGCACCCAGAAACGCCCACTGGTTGGCGGTGCGCCTGTCCATTGTTTTCTCCATGCCTAACCTCACAGAAAATCAGTGATGTCATCGTCCGGGCTGATCTCACGCGGGCGATCCTGCCCGTTGACCGGCTGCACCGCCGGGGCGCGGTCGGTGAAATCATCCTTCAGGGCGAACAGCCCCTCCCAGCCGCGCAGGATGCTCTGCTCCAGCACGGCCGCCATGTACCCGCTGCGGTCACGCACGCCCGCCTCATCGGCCAGCTGGATGAGCTTGCTGCAGGCCAGCTTGGCGGCGTTGGCCGTCAGGGGGTGCTTGCCGGCCGCCCGGCTCTCAGCAAAGGAGAGCAGCGCAGCGGTCAGCCGCGCATCCCCGGGGAAAGCCTCTTGCAGGATTTCAACGGCAGTCTCCCTCGCGCGCGCGCCCGCACGCGTATTGTTCTCTCTTGTATTGTTATTCTTGTATTGTTCTAGGCGACATTTTTGTCGGGGGGTAGGCGACATTTTTGTCGGGGTGGGTGCGACATTTTTGTCGCCCGCCGACACTGGGTGTCGCTCACCGACATTTTTGTCGGGGACATTTTCGGCGCAGACATCCGGCACGCTGGCGGACAGCGGGGAGATGCGCCGCTGCATTGCGGCACCGTCCCGGACATTGGTCACGGCCACATAGCCCAGCTCCTGCAGGTGCTTCACCCAGCGCTGCACGGTGCGGTCGCTCGTGTCGTACAGCTCGCTGAAATAGCCGTTGCCGGCATAGCAGTACCCGCACTGGTCGGACAGGGCGGTGATCTCTGCGAAGAAAACCTTCTCGGACGCACTGAGCCGTCTGTCGTACCGTACCGGGGAGGGAAGAATAGCGTAAAATCCGGGTTTTTCCATAGCTTGGCCTTTCTAAAAATGGCTGACCTTAACACAGGGGTGCGCCGCGCTCTTTTTTTGGCGCATCCCTGTCAGGTCATTTTTCAGTTTTCAGCAGTCAGAACGGCAGGTCGCCCTCATCCTCGATCAGCGCAAAGTCCTCGCCCGGCTGGCTGTAAGCCGGTGCGGCGGCAGGCTGGCCCGCCGGGGCAGGGGAGGGCTGGCCGGTGCTGTCGGCCTTGCTGCCGCAGAAGTTGATGCCCGCGGCCACGACCTCCAACGCCGTGCGGGTGGTGCCGTCCCGGGCCGTGTAGCTGCTGCTCTGCAGGCGGCCGTCCACATTCACCATCTGGCCCTTGCTCAGGTACTTGTAAGCGAAGTCCGCCAGCCGCTCCCACGCGATGACATTGATCCAGTCCGTCTGGCTTTGCCCGTTGGCGTCCTTTCTCCCGCGGTCCACCGCCAGCGTAAAGCGCGCCACCTGCTTGCCTGTGCCGGTCTGGCGCAGCTCCGGGTCCCGGGCCAGCCGCCCCTGCAATACAACCACATTTGTCATCAGATCATCACCACCACGATGCCGCGCTCCACCAGATCGCCCAGCTGCTCGCCCAGATAGGCGGCGATGTTGCGCTTGGCCTCCAGCTTCCATGCACCGCCGTCAGCCTCGTACAGTGCCGGGTGGCCCTCTTTGTCAAGGCGCAGCAGGAAGTCGCTGGCGGGCTGCTCGACCTCAAGGAAAGTGCGGTAGGGCTGCAGGTGGACGATGGGCTGCACCGTCTGCTGCTCCTTCAGCACCGCGCCGGTGCGGACGCTGACCTCCTGACTGACGCCGTTGTCCACAGTGGACACGCCCTGATTGACGTCAATGCGGCTCAGCAGCGCCAGCAGGTAGTCACGGTCCTCGGTGACAGCGTACAGGCTCTGCAGTTCCACGACGGCCTGCTCCTGGCTCATGCTCTTGTTGGTGGTAATGTACGGCACGTCGCTCACGGCCTCATATAGCGGCAGGCGGCTGTAGACCGCGTAGTCGCGGCCCGTGTAGGTGCTGTCCACCATGACCCGCCGGGAGTTGTCCACGCGCACATACAGCAGCGGAGCCTGGGCGACGCCCTCGGTGCGGATCAGCTTGACCAGCGCCTCCAGCGTATCCACCGAGTACCGCACCGGGGACGGGACCTCCGGCTTGACCTCGCGCAGATCGGCGGAGCAGAACTGATGCCCGCCGCGCGTTTCCAAGGTAAAGGGTGTCGCCAGCTCAACAATGCGGTTGATGGCATCCTTCAAAAAGCTGTTTTCCATTGTTTTGTCCTTTCTGTGTTAATACCCGGCACGGCCTACGCGGGCCATAGCCGGTACGGGGGCTTCGTCTCCGTCCATGTTTACCTGCCCGGGCACCTGCGGCGTCATCTCGGCCAGCAGCAGGCTGCCGTCCCGCGCCTTGGTAATGCACAGGGATGTGCGCACCGGCTGGATCGGCGCGAGGGTGGTCTTTGCCTGCGCGTCCATGCCGATCTGCTGGCGGTAGTCATCCGGTGCAAAGGTCAGCGTGATGGTGATCTTGCGCTTGGCCGTTGCCGCGGTATTGGGGTCCATGATGTTCGCCACGACCCGCTCAACCTCATAGTCTGTGATCTCGGCAATCGCGCCCATCGCCATCTCCAGCACGCTCTTTTTGTTTACGATCTGGGGCATCACTCATCACCTCCAACTTTTACGTCCTCGCCCTGATAATGTCGCTTCATCAAGATGTAAGCGGCTTTCTCGGCCGCAAGGTCGTCAGGGTGGTCTCTGCACATCCGTTCCATCAGTTCATCGCGCCAGAAATGCAGAGCCGCGCATAAAAAAGGGAGATCCAGGCCAGACAGTCCCGCCTCGCCGTTCAGCGCCGTGAGGACAACCTCCAGCGCCTCTTCATGGACGGCATCCATCTGTTTGTTGCTTACTTCTCCGCCCAGAATTCGCGTCTGCATAATGTTATCGATGCTGTGCAGCCTGGGCTTATACCGTGCATCCATTGTTTGCATCCTCCTAAAAACTAAATTTCTTCTCCGAACACCTTGGCAAAGCTGCCGGGGCCGTGGAGTTCATCAAAAGCAAATTGTGCCGCCTGTTCCAACTCCCGCCGGGCGGCGGGGTCAAAATGGACGCCCAGGGGCGGCTCATTGTGATGGTTGTGACACAGCCAGACCTTTAAGCCGTACCGCTCACTCAGCTCCCGCCGTCCGCGTCCAAACAGGATGTGATGCTCCTCCAGGCCGCGCGTGGTGCGCAGGTTGTAGAACCGTCGGCAGAGGTAGCACTCTTTATCGTTTTGCAGTATGCTTTTTGCCATGGCGCTCCTCCAGTCCGTTGACGGCATCCACCGCCTGGCGCACATCACCAACAGGCAGCTCCACCGTCGTCCAGCGGCAGCCGCACATCATGCAGACGCGGCGGCGATATATCCGCCGGGTCCCCTTGGCGCGGGTGTCGATGACGCGCACCTGGCTGCTGTTGCACTTAATGCAATCCATCGGCACGCCTCCAGTCCCGATACTGCTCGGTGGTCTCGGCATCGTCCACGCCGGCCTCGCTCAGGCGGTCAAAGATTCGTTCGATGAAATCGTGCATCTGCTGCCGGTCAAAGTTGCTGCTGCCCAAGCCCAGGCGGGCCATACAATAGCCATCGTCCAGCAGCTCCACCATCTGCACAACGCGGTATGTGTTGCGCAGGTCGGGCAGGGCCTTGACCGGCACGCGCCAGGTCTCGACCTCTGCGCCGAACTCAGCCAGCAGGTCAAGATAGCACTGTTCGGCAGTCACCCCGCCGGTCGTGTCGCCACTCAACGCCAGCGCCAGCCTGTTCAGCAGCGCCCACATGAGGCGGTTCTGATCCAGTGTGCGCTTGTTCTTCACCGGGCGGATGTCGATCTCCACGCATAGGGGCTGCCCCCGCGCGCGGCGCTCCAGTTCGGCGTGCATCCGCCTCGCCTCCAGCAGGTAGCCTCCGTCCACGGTCAGGCGCTCCAGCGCGTTGCCCGCCGGGCCGTTGGGGATGTACCACGCGGCCAGGTGGGCGATCAGTTTGCCTGCCATGCAATGATTCCCCCATCCCGCTTGCGCACGCGCAGGGCGGCGACGCTCTCGTCATCGTTGTAGGTGATGTCGTCCAGCGTCAGCACATCGTCCAGAATGTACCGCTCGATAACGTTTGTGCCGTCCTTGGCCTTGGGCACGATATGCACTTTGCCCGCCGAGATGCGCAGGGGCGGCAGGTCAAACACGCCCTTTCCGATGCCCCATTCCGCCGCCGCCGCGATCAGGCTGCCATCGGCCTCGTTAAGGTTGGCGTCACTGTGCACATGATAGCCCGCCGGGCAGGGCGCGTCCCGGGTGGCGTCGCCCAGTTGCACGGCGCAGTACAGCGCCCGCCCGCACACATAGCGCCGCAGGCTGTACCCGCCGGGAACCTGCGCCAGCTGGGCAACCTCGCCCAGCACGCCGCGCACCGCGCCAGCATCAGGCCAGAGCTTGATGCTCACACCATCCGCCGTCACCTTCACGATGCTGACGACCACATCCTTGGCGTTCAGCAGCCCGAGTGCCTGGGCCTGCTGCCTCTCGTTGGTTTTGATTTCGTTTTCCATCAGTTCCTCCTTACTGGGGGCCAATGTAGACCCCATCGTCATCATACTGGGCGGGGTCGGCGCGCGGACCGTCCCAACCGTAGAGCACGCCCCCCACCATGGCCGCCGCCTGTCGGGCGTCCACGCTGATCTGCTCGTTGGCCTTGCTCACTACCATGTCAGGCCGCACGCCGAACATGGCGTGTTCGCCCCGGAAAATTCGTACCGGCAGTCCGGTCTTGGGCGCTATCGCGTAGCAGTACGCGGGCAGCCCTTTCTTGTCAATGTCCATCTTGATTTCTCCCTTTTTTCGTATTTGTGCCGGGGTCGCCCGGCTGTGCGGCAGTCGGCGCGCCGCAGCGGGGTGCTTTTCCTTCCAGTGGTTGGTGCGTTGCGTGATGGCCGCATTGGTTATCCTTCCGGCATAGCCCATCAGCTTCTTGACGACATCCATGTCCACGCCGCCGTAGAACATCAGCACGGCTTCGTGCATCGTCCCCTCGTCGGGCGGTTGGTAGTGGGACGGCTTGGGGTGCTCGCCGCCGGGCCCGCGCAGCTTGTCCGGGTAGGCTTGTCTCAGCGCGGCCTCGCTCTCGTACCCCAGCGCTGTCAGCAGCTCGCCGGTGTCCACGCCCAAGCACTGGGCGCATTTGTGCAGCGTAGCGACCAGATACTTGCAGCCACGCAGCCGGCCCTGCACCCAGGCGATATCATCGGGCGTCAACTGCGCCCCTCCTTATCTGTCATCCAGCCGGAGAGGTCTACGGTAACGCTCTCCTTGGCCATCGTGCCCTTGCGGGCGTATGCATTGTCAATGGCGTGGCCCAGCTCCACCAGAACAAGGTTCGGGTCAAAGTGTTGCTGCTCGGCCTGCTCCATCAGCTGGGCGGTGATGATGCCCAGTGCCCGGATTACGGCACCGTTCTCGCCGGAAATGTCCATGCGCAGGCAAACTGTGCCGTCTTCATTGTCAGACCATACGGCATTGATGTGATGCTCCATTGTGTGACCTCTTTCTTGTGTCCATGTTGGACACACTTAAATTCTGCCGGGGTCGGCCCGGCTGATACGGCGGCGTGTTGGGGCGGCCGGCTGGCCCGCGTAGGCCGGGCCGGTGTGTCGGGCGTCAAACTCCGTGATGCCCGCCAGCGTGGCCAGATGGATGCGCGGCGTCGGGTTGACGGTCTCGCCAAACTCCCCCGCCCGCATCCAGCGGGTGATGGTGTCGTCGCTCACGCCGTACCGCTCGCACAGGTCCTGTACGGTGTACAGTTCCTTGCGCTGGGGCGTCACCCGGCAGGCGACCTTGTCCGCCAGCGCGTCCAGAAGTGCATCCAGCACCGGTTGCAATGCGGTGTTGTCCATTGGTATCCTCCCTATTTTAAGTTTTGCCGCAGGCACAGCGGCGTGGGGTCGGCGGCGCATTCGATGTTGGTGGTGTAGCGGCAGCTGCCGCCATGGGCCGCGCAGTTCATCCTGCGGCACGCCCCGTTGCGCTTTGGCGCGCACAGGTACGCAGGCCCCGGGCAGCCGCCGCACTTCTCACACACCGCCCGCGTCCCGGGTTGGCAGTGGGTATCCATAATTAAGCCCCCTTTATGCGGTCAAGCTGTCGGTCAGGCCGCGAACGAGCTTGATTGCGGTCGCAGCGTTTGCCATCTTAGCAAGGTCTTTTTCGTCCATGCCGCGGCACATTTCAATAATGCGCTCGGCGCGTTCGGCGTCCTGCTGGTCTACCCCATACATGGCCGGGTTCGGTTTGTTCTTGCGTTTTGCCATTTTGCTCTCTCCTTTCGCGGCCTGCCATCATCAGAGCCGGGCGGCCATTCCCGGCTGACGCCCCGCCGGGGCGTTTCGGCTTATTTCAGGCGGTGATGGCCTCGCAGAAGGCCGCCGCCACTTTGATGGTGTGGAAGGTGTGGAACTCTTTAAAGCCCCGGCCGTCATCCTCGCGGATGTTGACGTAATAGTAGCCGCGCGTGCCGCGCATGCGGGTGATATTCAGGCCGTTGACGGTTTTGACGATCTCGTACATTTTGGGTACCTCCTGTGTGGTGGTTCGTTCTTGGCTATGTGATTATTATACATCACATTGTGGACCTTGTCAACACTTTTTATCACACTTTTTGCAAATAATCTTGACTATGTGGGGTTTATGTGCTATAATTAAGTCATGCTAAAGGAGGTGATTTTGTGAACGAACGCATTAAAAACCTGCGTAAGTCCTTAGGGCTTACGCAGTTGGAATTTGGCGAACAGGTCGGCGTCAAAGCAAACACTATCGGCAATTACGAAATAGGCCTGCGTACACCATCGGATGCCGTAATCCGTGCAATCTGCCGCGAGTTTAACGTCAACGAAAACTGGTTGCGCACTGGCGAGGGAGAGATGTTTAACCCGCAGGACGAAAAGCTCGCCGCCTTTGTCGGCAGTCTGGTCGCCGATGACAGCGATCCTTTTAAGCGCCGCATGGTTGAGCTGCTGGCCGACCTGACGCCCGAAGAGTGGAAGCTGCTGGAAAAAATGGCCGAGCGGCTGACAAAAAAAGAAGAGGGCAGCGCGTAGCGCTCCCTCTCTTTTGCAAGCTCACTTTTTAAGGTAATTTTTTACAAACACCCAAATTAAGCGGGCCTGCTTTTCCGTGGCCGCCCTAATCCACTCTTCCACAGCGGCCACATATTCGTCCTTTGTCATTATGTAGTATCCCCCTTTCGTTATCTTCATTATAAACAACTAGCAGTTGTTATTCAACCTGCATTTTACACAAAATTGTTGTCAAAAATTGTGGGTTCCCGTCTGTAAGTTTATAATAGCGTACCCAATAATAAAAACTTGTCAAAATGGAGGATTTTAAAAATGACTACTCCCGCTACGCCTAGCCCTGCTGCGCCCGGCCCCGCTACGGATGAAAAGCCTAAGGCGAAAAAGCCCAACGGCTGTCTGATTGCCATAATTGTGGTTGTCCTGCTTTTTATTATTTGGCCAACGAGTAAGGATACCGATAAAGAGCCGGAGCCGACCGCAACGCCGGTTGCAACTGAGGCACCAACCCCAGAACCGACTGAAGAGCCGACCCCTGCACCAACCGAAGAACCCGCTGAAGAAGCTCCGGAAAGTGCCGAGCCGGTGAGCATGGCGGATATTAAGCCTTTGCTCGAAGTCGCATTAAAAAACAGCTGTGACAATTACACGATTGATCTTGAAACAATCGAATCCGAGGATGATGCTATAAATATCTCCATCTGGATCGACGGCCTGACCGGTAGTGCCGTGCTGGCCGCTGCTGGAAACACGGAGGCAATCGACGGCTGGAACAATACGCGGCAAAACATTATTGATATGTGCGATTCCAGCATTCAGCTTGCTGAAGCCGCTGGCAAAGATGATGCGATTATTATCTTCAACGTTTTGAACGATAACGATACCTCAAAGGTGCTTTTATCTGTTGTCAACGGCGCAGTTCTGTACGACTGCGTGAACCAGTAGCAACTACTGGTTCACGCAATAAAAAAATCCCGCGGCGTTACCAGCACCGCGGGATAGAATATCAGCGTGTCCGAGGTGGACACAAACCGAAAACCATTTAGATTATACCACCTCCGGCACGATTCGACAAGTATCGGAGGTTAATTATGGCATTAAAAAAGCGAAAAGACGGGCGCTACCAGCGCCGCGTCACCCTCTCCAACGGCAAAACAAAGCTGGTCTACGGCAAAACGCAGGCAGAGGTCAACGCCGCCGCCCGCCGGGCCATGGCAGAGGATGATGCCGGCTTAGAGGTCGGCGACACCACCACTGTCGGCGAGTGGGCTAAAATCTGGCTCACCACCTACAAGTCCGATCTGCGCCCGGCCACCGTCGGCATGTACCGCAACGCGTACAACAATCACATAATGGCCGTTATCGGCTCTATGGAGCTGCGCGCCGTGCGCCCGGTACACATCTGCCGCGTGATGTCCGGCGTTGCAGACGATTCCGAGAGCCTGCAGCACAAGGTGCTCATCACCATGCGCCAGATTTTCACCTCGGCCCGGCAGAATCGCCTGATTTCCGCCGACCCCACCGAGGGCGTGAAGATCACCCGCCATGCCAAGCCAAAGCGCAAAGAGTACCTCACAAAGGCCGAGGCCAGCAGCCTGCTGGACGCCATCACCGAGCCGCGCGCCAAGGCGTTCTGCGCCCTCTGCATTTATTGCGGCCTGCGCCGGGAGGAGGCCCTGGGCCTGAAATGGACGGACATAGGCCCCGCCGGGCTGATCGTGGCGCGGGCGGTGAGCTTTCCTGCCGGGCACAACCGGCACGATCCATCCATGGAGTTAAAGAGCGCCGCGGCGAATCGCATTGTGCCCATCCCCGCCGCGCTGCGCCGCATTCTGCTGGCCACGCCGCACCTCAGCGACTACGTTGTCCCCTCTGCCCGCGGCGAGATCATGACGCAGACGGCCTACCGGAAGATGTGGACCACGCATGTTCAGCCGCACTACCCCCTGCCACTTCACGCCCATATGATGCGCCACACCTACGCCACGCAGCTGTACCGCGCGGGCGTGGATCTGCGCACCGCCCAGCGCCTGCTGGGCCACGCCTCGATCCACATGACTGCCGACATCTACACGCATCTGGAGGCCGAGGACAGCATCCAAGTAGTTGACCGCCTGAACGCCTATTTCTCCGACGCCGCTGTTTGACTACATTTTGACTACCCGCCGCACCAATCAGCGGCGGGTAGCTTTTTGCATTTTATACGTTCTTTCGTTTGATTTAATAGCACAACCCCGCACACATCCGCAATAAATTTGACTTTTAATCAGAGGGTCCAGGATTCGAGTTCCTGCAGGCGCACCAAAATAGCCGCGTGTTATCGCTATTTTTATAGCGTAACACGCGGCTTTTTTGTTTGCATTCCCGCAACTGACTACATAATGACTACTCACCCGCGCACAATGCAGTGGTAGTACCGCCCGGCCTTGTTCGGCATGGCGTCCGCGTCCATCAGGAAGGCAGCGGCCATGTCGGCGTAGAAGTCCGGCGTGTCCACGTTGTTCGTCCATGCGACTTTGTAATAATCCGAGTACATCATATTCATCACGCACCAGAACGTCTCCGGCGGCGCGGTGACGCCGCGCGGTGCCATATAGGGCGTCGTCTGGGCCAGCGTCCAATGCGCCCCCGTCGTGCCGTCGGCGTTCTTCATCTTATCTGCCCAGGTGTGGGCCTCTGCCGCGGAGAGGGCTGCCCCTTCCTGCCCCTCGGCGGGTTCTCCCCTGCGCTCGCGATCATCCAGCGCCATCCAGCACGCGCTGATGGCCCGGATCGTGTCCAAGCGCTGGCCCGTGAGATTTCCGCGCATGCACTCCAGCATCTCACCGTCAAGGCGCTTTTTAAATTCCTCGATTTCCTTCTTCATCGGACCGGCCTCACGCAAGCTTCACGATGCTGGCGCAGACGTGGTTGACCGTACCGGCCACGCCGCCAATAATCGCGTTGATCGTCGGTGTGCCATTGCAGCAGACCGGAATATAGACTGTCGTCTCCGTGTGCAGCGTCACGACATCGTTGGCCGCCACGGTGGCCTGTGCGCTCATGCAGGGCAGCGCGGTGGTATCCTTATAGCCCTGCAGCGTAACCACGCCAGCGGCGGTCGCCGTGGCCGTCACATCGTAGCTGATACGGTACAGGCCGCTGCAATCCACCTCAAAGCCGCCGGTGTTCGTCTTTAAAGCGCACCCGGTGTCGGTGTTGAGGATGCCCAGCACATTCACCGGCGTGCCTGCCGCCACAAAAGCCTGCGCCGCGTTGTTGTAGGCGTTCTGGGCGCTCTTGTAGTGGGGGTTCTTCCGTTTATTGTTACAAGCCATTTTCTGCTCCTTTCAAAAAAGGCCCGCACAGCTTCTGCCGTGCGGGCCTCGCTGTTAATAGCGTACCGTTATGTAGCCATCAGGCGCAGCTGCACCCGCCGCCGCAGAACGGCGAAGGCCCGGCGTTGTAGGCGTAGCCGGTCGGGTAGCGGACGACGCCCGCCATCTGCCCGGCCAGCTCCAGCGCGTTGACCTTATCCCGCAGCTGCTGGATCGTGTTGGCCTGCATCAGCGCTCGGGTCTGCTCGCCCTCCGCGTGGATCGCGGTGGTGATGTCGCAGGTCTGCCGGTCCATCTGCGCGGACAGGTTGGCCGTGGCCAGGCGGTTCTCGCAGCAGCAGCTGGCGATCTGCTGCTGGATACCGTTGCCGGTGCCCATGATCGTCTGCTGCAGGTTGCTCTGGCCGAGCGCAACCTCCTTGCCAAGCTGGCCGAGGCCACCCTGCATCTCGTAGCCGAGATTGCAGACGCCGTTGCCCAGATTAGTCAAACGGTCGTTGATCTGGCCGAACTGCTGGCCGTACAGGATCTCCTGCTGGCTGGCCGCCGTGGCGTACTGCCCATATTCTCCCTGACGGTTCCAGCCGTTCAGGCCGCCGCCCATGAAGACAAACAGGAACAGGATGATGATATACAACGCGCCGTTGCCGCCCCAGTTGCCGTCGTCGTTGGCGTTGCGGGTGACGGCAGCAATATCGGAAAGACTCATGTTATCCACTTCTTTTTTCTCCTTTCAAAAAAATCTATGATAAACCGTTGCGCACCGGCTTATCTCCAAAACTGTGCCAGGTCCTGGGCCTGCTGTTTCAGGGCGTCGAACTGCTGCTGCGTCATCCGCCCATCCGCCAGCATCTGCCGGACCTGTTCCTCTGCTTTCTGCGGCGTCATGCCTGCCGCGAATTTTCGAAATTCAGCCGCAAAGGCCAGAGGGTTATTTGGCAGCCGGGGGCCGTTTGACTGGGGCCGCAGGAACTGCATCAGAGGGTTGCTTGCCATTTACGATCTCCTCCAATCTTGTAAGCCGCGTGTCCAAACTGGACACATCCACCGCGGGGGCGGTCTGGTGTGGGGCAATGTCAAACGGCTGCACCGTCTTGTACCCTGCCCCATCGGTCTGGCACAGCCACACGATGGGTGCTGTGTCGTCCATAACAATAGCGTTGCTGTTAGGGGCCATTTGCAGCGCCCGCGCCCCCGGCTCGCCGTTGACGTGGATAATCTCGTACCGCTGCGCGGTCTGCTGCATTGTGCCGCCCGGGTTGTAGGGCATCTGGCCGTACCCGCCGGGCTGGCCGTACATGGCCGGATAGGCCATAGGGCTGTTATAGTAGGGCATCGTGCTCACCTCTCTTTTATTATTATTGTAACGCAGCGCACATTTTTTTGTGCGCCACATCTACGCCATGTTCACGCCATATTCATGCTATATTTATGCTATATTCATGCCATATCTACGCTACATCTTCCCACCGGCGCAGGCGACGGCGATTCCGCGTTCTGCATCTATAACGACGGCGAGATAGACACCGCACCCCTCACATACTTCACGTTGATTTCCGGTAAATTCAACATCTATGACTACGATTGCGGCAGCACCATCGCCGAAACGGTCGAGGGTTCCTTTCAGGTCTACTACTCTTCCGGCATCGTGTTTTTTATAAAAGCAGAATAAAAAAAACAGCGGTCGCACCGGGCAAACGCCCAGCACGACCGCTGTTTTATATCTTCCTGATTTTATCCACGACCGCCCGCACCAACCGATTGACCGTGCGTTCGCTGCAGTTCATTTCCGCAGCAATCTCTGCGTTGCCTAGGCCGCGCCGCCTGTAATCCAGCACCGCCCGCTCGTCGTCGGTCAGCAAAAAGCAAATTCTGTTATACGTCGCCAAGTCAACACAAAAGTCAAACCGGCGCACGCAGTGGATTATTTATCTTTCGTGCTCTGCTTCACGCACTGGTTGGCGTAGACCGCCCCCGCCGCGCACAGCACGCCTTGAATAATAGCGGTAAAAACCGCCATGGCCGCGTCCTGCCCGCCGCCGATGGGCGACGTCGCCAAAACGTACAGCGCGGCCAGCACAACGCCCACCACGGCCAGCACCGCCGGGATGAGCTTGTCCGCCACAGCCGTGCTGGTTTTAAGGCAGTACCCAACGAAAATCAGCGCCGGAATCAGTACCAGCAGCTCCGGTTTAATGTAGTTCATGTAGTCGATGTTCATAGTTTAACTCCTTTCTCTAAATCATGAATTCGTGTTTCATGGTTTTGCAAAAGTTCGTCCTGCTCTTCGTTGTGTTCCCACAACCGTTTATGGTTCGCACTGTTGCTCCTGTCGTTATCCTGCACCTGCTCTACAACACTGTCCAGCAGCGACTTCAATTGCGTGATACTGGTATTTAGTTTTAAAAGCGGTGTTGTGACAGTGACAATCAGTCCAGCAAGCACAACAATGTCCTTGACGATATCCCAATCCGTCATTCTTCACTTCCGTTCCGGGCGTCAGGCCCATTCAGATTTATACAGCCCGGCATCCGTCAGGCCGCGTTCCTTGCACAGCAGGTAGATCGCGTCTGCGTCTCCCTGCGATACCGGCCCTACCGTGATGACCTGCAGCTTGTTTGCAGGCTTGTCCGCTGCGGGCAGGGCCTTGACCAAATGATTCAAATCAACCACCTCTGTGATGCCCGGCACGCCGCCCTTGCCGGTCTGGCTGTACTGGTGGATGTAGCGCGGCAGTGTTTTGTTGTAGTTCGTGCGCGTGTCGGCCAACCATCCAATGTAATCTTCACACAAATAGATGTAGTCAATGTTCGCGCTTGCGAATGCTGTGAAGGTGTAAATGCCCGCCGTGAATCCGTGCGCTTTGGCTCTCTCACAGAACGCCATTGCGATTGCCGTGCGCTGGTCTTTTGTCAGGCTGTCTGCGCGGCCATCGTGGACGCCGGTCTTGGTTGTGTGTCCCCATTCGCTGTCGAAGAACAAGGGGTAGCCTGTCGGTGCAAGGCTTGCGCAGAAGTCTGCCTCCTCCCGGGCCTCATCCACCGTGATGGCTTGCGAGAAGAAGTAAAATCCGAGCAGCTTTCCGCTTGTTTTCGCCCCCGCAAGGTTGGCATCGTACTGTTCGTCCTTCATCAGCTTTCCGCTGCCATAACCACGGTAGCCGATGCGAACAATGGCGCGGTAGGGAACCTTTGCCCAGTCGATGGTGCCCTGATGGTGGGACACATCAATCAGCACTTCCTCGCCGCTTGTCTGCACAGGCTGGCCACCGTATGTGCCCGCCTTGTTGGGTATGCCTGCATACGCAGTCGGGTTAAGACCCTTGCTCGTGGCAGTGGCTCGCACTTCAAAGTGGCAGTGTGTCCATGTGCCTGCGGCGTTGCCGGTCTGTCCGACAACCGCCAGCACATCGCCAGTCTTTACTTTTTGCCCCACGCTCGCAAGCAACTTGGAACAGTGGCAAAAATACAGGTAATTCACTGCATCCGGGGTCTGGTTTTCGTTTAGCTTCACGCAGATATAATATCCCCATTCCCATGTCTTGTTGCTCTTGTTCGTCACGATGCGGGCTGTAACAACGGTTCCTGCAATGCTCTTGCCGTTGTAGCCGGGCATGCGGATTTTGTCGTCATCTATACCGCAAACATCAATGCCGCCGTGCCAGGTCTTGCCGCCGCCGCGCGTGTAGCCGTAGCAGCTGTACGGGTACTTCACGAGATTCCTCCCGCTAAAAATCATGGTATCACTTCCTATCATTCGTCTGTGCTCATGACCAGCGCCTCATATTCGTCCAGCAGGTCTTGCGCCGCATGGATGCGGTCACGAAAATCCCACAGGGCGAGCATAGCTCTGGCCAGCAAATCTGCTTCCTCGCTCATTCCTCGGCCGGCGGCGTGGGCCACTTTACCGCGTAGGGGAAGCCGGCTTGCTCGGGCACATCCCGCAGCGCCTGCCGATAGGTCTTCCAGTCGGCCTTGACCGTCTTGGCATCGCCCAGCACAGTCCAGTCCGTGGCGGCGATCAGCTTGTCCCGCTGCGCGCGCACAATGGCCGCTGCGGCATCGTAGTCGGCCTGCTTAATGATCTCGGCCCACTGGTCGGGGGCGGTCTCCAGCGCGGCACTGGGCAGCTGTGTGCGCATCTCGTAAGTGGTGTAGCCGTAGCCGCTCCAAGGCGTGTCCATGTTGGACACAGCCTCGCGGGTAATCTTCTGCTCATCCTTATACAGGCGCACCAGCGTCAGGCCGTTGCCAAGGGGCTCGGTCTCAAAGCGGGGGCGCTGCTCATTGCATTCTGCTCTAACCATTTTGTTTTGTACCACCTTTCTGTTTCGGTAGCTTATCACACCGTCCACATGCTTCACGCGGAACCGGTGCTCGTTTGCGTGTTTCAGCTGCCCGATACGGCAGGCAGGCAGCCTGCCGGGCCTGTTGCTGTGTTGTACAGTTGCGGGGGCTTTGCTGCCCCCGCGCCCTCGCTTAACCAGGGATAGAAAGGTCCGCCGAACAGCGCCACCAGAGCAACGTGGTAGCGTAGCGGAGGTCGACGGCGAATGCGCCCGCGCCGCCGCTGCTGTAGGAGTAGGCGCCGCGCAGAACGATGTGAGAGCCGTTCTTGTCAATCCAGAAATAGTCTGCAAGATAGATCCCGCTGCTGCCGCCGACTTCCTTTGTGATCTGCAGCCACGGGAACCGCTCATCGGCCTGCAGGCTCTTGGCCCAGCCCTCGTTAGGCAGCGTGAGGGAATCCAGCTTCGTGTAGTTCTCAACGCTCGACCAGTTGTAGTTGGTGTCGTTGCAGATGTAAGGAACACCGTCCACGATTTTCCAATCACACTCAAAGCGCCACTGGTTGCCATATAACGGATTTTCCACGCCGTAGAACACAAAGCTGTGTCTGCCGTCACTGTTGCTCACAGGGCTGCCGCAGGTAGAGATCACGCTGTTGGCCGTGCCGGTAGACTGCATGATGCGCCAGATTTTGTGGTCGGTGGTCGTGGTTACAGCCTCGCCGGTGAAGCTGGCCTTCACATTGGCAGTGTCGCCCTCAATGGCCTCGATGGCCGTCACGATGCGCCGGTCTGCCACGCTCTCGTCCTCGCCGCCGGTGCCGATCGAGATGACCATGCCGACCTCCAGCACATTCTTGCCAACGGTCACTGCCGCCTCGCTGGTACGCGCGCCGGTAACGGCCACATTCGTGGTGTACAGGGTGGAAACACCGCGGATCTTCTCCTGCGTGCTCCGCGTGCCGTACACCACGATCATCAGGTAGGCCAGTACCTCAAAGTCGGCGCTCGTGTTGATGCAGTAGGTCTCGCCCCACAGCCGTGCCGCAGCCAAGAACTGCGAGATATTTTTGTCGCCAGTGCTGACAACGCCCGCGATGCTGTGCAGCTTGCCGTCCGCGCCGATGCTGCCCGGGAAGGCGGGCAGGTAGCACTTTTGCTTGAGGGAGCCATCCGCGTTCTGGAACTTCTTCGGTGCGCGGAATCCCGGCATCGGTACAGCCGACACGCGCGGATTGACATCCAACATACCGGATACATAGAACAGCGGGACCTCGACCAGCACCTCGCCGTTCGTGCCATCCTCAATGTAGCCGGGCTGGCCCTTGTAGGCGTTGACCGTGACCGTGCCGTCCGCGTTGAGGGTGCAGCAGCAGCGCCGCATGCCTGCCCAAGGATAGACGCCGTCAAAGTCGTTCTGCCCGGCGCTGGTATCTGTGCCGGGGGTAAACACAAACTCCGCAGCCGCCCCCGTCCGCGTGCCCGCGCTGGTACTGCCGGTGAAGTCTACACCATAATAAGCAGTACCAGCAGCAAAGGTCGCTGCCTTTGCGCTCTTTGCAGCTGCATCTTCACTGGTCTTGGCAGCGGCAGCACTGTTTGCGGCTGCATCCCGGGCAGCCTCCGCGCCCTTCCGGGCGGCCTTGGCCTCGTCCCGGGCCTTCTCGGCAGCCGCCTGGGCATCTTGCGCACTCTTGGCCGCCGTTTGCGCCGCCACCTGCGCCTTTACGGCCTCCGCCTTGGCCTCCGCCGCAGCAGTCTGGGCGTCCTGGGCAGCCTTGGCCGCGGTCTCGGCAGCTGCCTTGCTTGCCGCTGCGTTGCTGGCAATCTGGCCTGCATCATTGGCGGCAGCTGTGGCCGTGGCCGCTGCCTGCTGTGCCGCCGCGGCATTCTCTCCGGCGAGGTCGGCCGCATTGTTGGCCGCTGCCTTGGAATTCTCCGCCGCCTGGGCAGCCCGCGCAGCCTCCGCCGCCAGCGTATCCGCTGCGCTCTTACTGGCCGCCGCGGCAGCAGCCGCATTTTCCGCCGCCTGCTGCGCGGCAATCGCTCCATTCTGGGCCGACTCTGCCGCTTCTTGAGCAGCCCGCGCGGCCTCTGCATACGGCCCGGCCTTGGCAGCATCCGCCGCAGCATTCTCCGCCGCCTGCTGTGCCTTTTTAGCATCGGCCTGAGCCTTGTCCGCGTTGGCTTTAGCAGCCGCCGCATCCTCTGCAGCCGCCTCCGCGTCCGCCTTGGCCTGCAAGGCAGCTTCCAGCACCTGCGCCGCCAGCTCGGGCGTCGGCTCTGCATCCACGCCGCCGTATACGCCCGCTTGCTCAAGGATAAGATACTCCACGTTACAACTCGCCCGCTGCACGCCGGAGGCCAGCCCGGCCAGCACAAGCACGCCATCCTTAGCCTCCTTCGTCACCTCGGGCGGCACGTCCATGGCATCCCCATCCAGCAGGGCCACGCGCAGCGGCTCTTCCCGCCCGGGGATGTGCCACGTTGCGGTGAGATTCAGCCCGTCCCACCCGGCCCCGCGCTCAATCTTGATACTCTCCGTGCCAAAGCTGGAATTAGTCCCCAGCACCAGCTTCCGCGGGGTGGGGTAGTAGTTGTCCAGCCTCAAAGTATGTACCATGCTCTGCCTCCTTAACAGTACAACAGTTTCTCGGCGGTGATTACGATTGGATCTCTCATGGTTTCATTTCTCATACAGTGTGCCTAAATCCAGCATGCCGCCTGTGGAAGTATCTTTGTACCCGGCAAAGCTGATTTCATGAATAAGGGTTTCTGCCATTGTTCCGCGATCCTTTCTTAGTAGATCATATACACCTTAAACAAGACATTAGATATAAAAGCGCCAGCTTGTCCATAAGACTGCGCACCTACAGTCAACATGCCGGTATTAGAATTGTAAGAAACATAGTCAGCGAGGGCTCCGCTTCCGGAAGTAGCAACATCGGTGCTGTTCCCGCTCCAAGCATAAGGGACGGTATAAAAATTACTGCGGCTCAGTTTGTCATAAATGCTCCCATAGTGTGACTTCACATCGTATGTGAAATTTGTGAAAGCGGCGGTTTGCTGGCCCAAATAAACAGTTTTGTAGCTGCGTTTTGCAGTTACACGCCCGCTGCCGTTGTGATACCCAATAGGGATTTCGTAGGAATCGCCCGGGTAGATAGCTTCGCTTACTGCGCCTCGGTTCGGCATTTTCCCTTCCTTGATGGTTTTTCCGCCTGCGTAGTATTTTTTTCCGGTCAGCACATCGGTATCTGCGGCGGTGGCCTGTGCCAGCTTGGACGCGCTTAAACCACCGCCGCCGTTAAAATCCAGTCGGCTCCCGTCAAAGGTAAACAGCACCCACCGCCCGGCAACAACGCTGTCACCGTCCGCGGCATCCGCGCCGCAGTACGCCGGCACGGCCACACCGTTGACTGTCCATGTATCGCCAGCACTCCATGCCGCTGGGACCTTAAACCGCCCCACCGCGCCCTCGCCCGTCAGCGCATACACGCTGCCGCTCTTGCTGCACTCGTATTCCTGCACACAGATATTCACCCCGTCATCGCCGGGATCGTAGACGCTGCGCAGCATGGCGGCGGTGCCGGTCTCTACATCGCCGATCTCCTCCCGCAGCCGTGCGATCATTGCCGTCAGTTGGGCAAAAAATCCGCTGGTGTCCAGCTCCCCCACGGTCTGGGCCACCGCGCCGCAGCGGGTATCATCCAGCCGGGTGTCCTCCACATCTCGCTGGGTTATCACACCCGCCCCCGCGCTCACCAGAACATTGGCAATGCCCAGTTCCCAGGTGGTATTGTTGCGCGTCAGCGCCGGGGCCACCGGGCTCACCGCTGCCACACCGCTTACCACGGCCAGCGAAATGTCGCGCTTGTCCAGCGATAGATCCAGCCGCAGCACTACGCTGTCGATGCGGTTCAGGCTGGCGTCCGCCGCGGCAATGGGCAGCGTCTGCACGGTATCCTCCAGGCAGAAGGCCCCCTGCACCTGCGCCATGCCGGGCTGCACCTGCACGTTCATTCCCGTGCCGGTGGCCGTCACGGCAAAGCTCGTGGACGGCTTGTAAAACACGCCGTCGTCCCAGTACGCCTTATAGAATCGGCGCAGAAAAGCCGAATCTACGGCCCTGTCGTAAATTGGCAGGCTCTGCGCGTCGTATGTGACGCGGCTTGTAAATGGATAAGAAATCATCAGTGTATCAGCCTCGCTTTGTCCAGCATCGTCAGCTTTTTGTCGCCCATCTCGATGCTGATCGTGTGATTATTTTGTTTAAAAACTTCCCGCACCGTCACGATGCGCGCCTCCAGCGCCAGGCCGATGTCTTCCACAATCACATCCACCTTGTCGCCCAGGTCCCAGTCCTCAAGGTACTTGTAGCCGCCTGCGCTGGCCTCCACATCCACATTGTTGATGATCTGGTAGTCCAGCAGCGCTTCATAGCCCTCCTGCTGCAGGCTGGCGATGTATTCCTCGCGGCTCTGCTTTTCTTCATCCCACCGGCTCGCACGGCTATCCTTGTACAGCATCTTCTTATAGCCGCCGCCGGACAGGTCGGCCACCGCCGCAATGCGGTTCTCGGCCTTGTCCTGCCCGGCGATGATGGCGTAATTCTTGTAGTTGCTGCTGTCCCGGCTCGCCTCGGCAGAGATCAGATTCCCAAAGCTATCCGCGAACGTCACAAACGGATTCTCCGTCTGCCCCTGGGTGCGGTCCGTGCCCTGCCACACGCCGCAGTAGATTTTATTCTCGCTGTAGCTGTAGCGGCACCGCAGGCTGCAGGCCACTGTCTGCAGCTGCTTGTAGGCCACTTCCCCCAGCTCGCCGCCGGTTTCCTGCCACACCGCCGTGTCCAACGTGGACACAGCCGGGGCGTCCGCCACCTCCAGCAGCGGGATGTCCCCCTTGTACTGCTGAATCATCGCCGTCACCGCCTCCGGGATCGTGCCGCCGCTGGCGTAGTATGTTGGCCAGATGATCTTGTCCCACAGCAGCCGCTCCAAAAAGTAGCCGCTCAGCTGGATGAATCGCCCCTTGATATTCTCGGTGCGTTCCACCTTGTGGATAATGCCCATCTCCGGGCGCTCCGGCGTGTACAGGTAGGCCATGCGCGGATCATAGTCCCCCGCCGCCACCTGCACGCTGTACTGTCCCGCCGTGTAGTACTCCCGCGTCCACTGCAGATTGATGTAGGGCAGGTAGCCCACCGGCTCAAAGCTGGAATCCAGCGCCAGCAGCTCCATGGCTCACACCCCCAGATAGTGATTGTAGTAGTGCAGCACAACGTGCAGCACGTTGTCGCCGTAGTCGGCCTCGTAGCCGTAGTCGTTGCCGCCCGGTTGTACCTTCAGCGGCACAAAGCTGCTCAGGCGGTCCACCTTATTCAGAATGTTCTCCCCGTTCAGCCGCACGCTCGGCGTCGGCGAGGTGACGATCTCGATGACGTCCCCCTCTTTCATTGTGTGTAGGATACGCACAAAGCTGCTCCCCTTCACGATCTTCGGGTTCACTACCTTGCCCGCCGCAGACAGCGTCAGCCGCAGGTCGGCCTCGGCGTCGCCGGCGTAGTCGATGTGCACGCTGCCGGAGTATGCGAATTTGCTCACAATCGTTTTGTAGGTGAGATTGTCCATGTACGGCCAGCCCCAGCGCGGCTCGTCAGCCGCAATGTCACGGCCAAAGTCATCCACGCTCAAAAGGTATGGCTCCACGCACAAAAAGCTCACCGTAAGCAGCTGCAGGGCGTAGACATTGCGGAACGGGCAGCTGGCCTTATCCACAACGCCCGCGATCCACCGCGTGCGGCCCAAATATGTAATATAAATTTTGTAATCCAACTTTGGGTTAAAAAAGGCCAGCGCCGCGGCGCGGTTCGCGGCATTGTCAGGCGTGTTCCGGTTGCGTCCCTTGATTTCAATGGTCCGGGCCGCCACGCGGCGGCCTGTGATAATGCCGCCGTCACCACTGCCGCGATCCTCGGTAAAAACGGCGTAGTCCGCCGCGTCCAGCCCCGTCAGACCGTACAGGCTCCAGTCCTGCCCGCCGAACAAAAAGCTCTGGCCATCGCTGCGCTCAACGCGCACCTGTGATGGATAGGCCATATCAAGCACCTGCCAATCCGCTGGTTGTTATTCGGCGCACCTCGCGCGCCACCACATCCGGGGCCTGCACCTCGTAACCAAAGTTGATCGTTTGGTTCACAATGGCCCCGCCGGTCTGGGCCGCCGTCAGCTGCACGCCCATCCTGCCGGTCAGGCGGGTGATGGCATCCTCCACCCGCCAGCTGTTGGCGTCGATGCCGTCGGCCAGTCCGGCCATGAAATCCGGCATCCACTGCTCATAGTTCCGCAGCGGCCCCACATCCGGGCGGGAGAAATGCAAAAACGATTTGATCGCCCCCGCCACATCGGAGGCGACCTCCTTAAGATTTCCCAGCATGCTCTTGATGCCATCAATGAAGCCCCGGATCATGTCTGCGCCCCACTTGGCAAATTTGCCGGGCAGCTCCTCCATAAAGGCCAGCGCATCCATAAAGCCGTTGTACATCGCGGTGCCGGCCTTTTTCATGCCCTCAAACGCGCTTTTCCCAAAGCCGACGATCAGCTCCACCAACGCATTGATTGTACCGGAAACAACCTCCTTTAAGAGGTTCCACACCTCGATCACGTTCGTGCGGAACTCGTCGTTCGTCTGCCACGCCGTCACAAGGGCCGCGATCAGGGCGGCAATGGCCGCCACGACCAGCCCTATCGGGTTTGCAGCCAGAATCGCAAAAAGCCCTGTGATCGCACCGGACAGCCCGCTCACCGAGGATACAACTCCGGCGATAATGCTCACGATGTTCCACGCGGCAAAAGCAGCGCCGACGGCGGCAATGATCGGCAGTATCTCGTTGATCTTCTCCTGCACCGGAGCCAGCAGCTCATCCAGCGCCGCGGAGATTCCCTCTACCGCGGCATCTCCCAGCACCTTGGTCGCCTCGTTGATCTGCGGTGCCGCCTCGGCAAAAATTCCCTGCACCGTATCAACAAGCGCCAGCAGCGCCTCCTTGATGGTCGGAGCCAGCTCCTGAATCGTTTCGCCCACATAAGGGCTCAGCTGGTCCACCAGCTCCCCCAGCCCCTCGATCAGCGTTGGAATGATCTCCTGCAGCCGCGGTACGATGTTGCTCGCCGCCGTCTGGATGCTCTGCACCAGGTTCTGCACCAGCGCGTCAAAGTCCTGCTCCGGGTCGGCCATGCCGGTCAAAAAATTCTCCCAGGCCGCCTTCATGCCGTTCACACTGCCCTGGATCGTGCTCTCGGCCTCCCTCGACGTCGTCCCCATGATGCCCATGTTGTCCTGCACCACATGGATCGCCGCCACAATATTCTCAAAGCTCAGACTATTGGCGTCCACCGTGACGCCCAGCTTGTCCTGCACATCCGTCAGAGCTGCTGCGTCTGCCACCAGCCGCTCCATCTCCGTCTTCGTGCCACCATACCCCAGCTTCAAATTGTCCAGCATGGTATAGTTCTGCTTTGCGAATCCTTGGTAGGCATACTGGATGCTTGTCATGTCCGTGCCCATCTTGTTCGCGTTGTCGCTCATGTCCACCAGGGCCATGTCGGCGTACTGTGCGGCCTTCTCGGTGTCACCGCCCAGCGAGGACACAAGGCTTGCCGCAAAGCTCGTCACGGTCTCCATGTAGGCATTGGCGGACAGGCCCGTGGTCTTCCAGCTGTCCCGTGCATTTTTCAGCACGGTTTCCTGACTGCGCAGCAGGCTGTTGTACTTGTCGGTCACCTCGGCCACGCTCTGGTCTACGCTCTGGGCGTATTCCTCCACGCTGCCTGCCTCAGTGCCAAACAGCGTTTTCACGCCGCCCACAAGCTGCTCGTAGTTGCCGTAGCCCTCCAGGCTGCTTTTGGTCAAACTCACAAAGGCGCTGCCAAGCTCCTTTATCATATCCACCGTTTTGCCGATGGCCGCCTTGATGGCATCGCCCAGCAGATTTGCCTTCAGCATGTCGCCAAAAACGCTGCTCTTCTGGCCGGTGTCCTCCATGGCGGCCCCCAGCTTTTTGGTCTCCTCCTCGGTGCTCTGTGTCTCCTGGCCCGCCTTGCTCAGCGCGTCCTCGGTGTCGGCCAGCTGATCGGCCATTTTGTTGGCCGCCGTCGTAGCATTCATCCACTCGGTCTTAGCCTTCGCCACCACGCCGATCTGCCGCTGGTAGGCGGCATTCGCGGCTTGCGCCTCGGTGGAGTTCTTCCCGTGCTCATTGGTGGCCTTGTTCAGCGCAGCGCTTAGCTCGTCCAGCTTTTTCTTGCTGTTTTCATAAGCCGTTTCAAGCAGGGTCACCCGGCTTTTCTGGTTCGCCAGCTGCCGCCCCAGCACCTCGGCCTGTGCCTTCAGCTTAGCCTGCGCATCGGAATTTTTGCCGAAGGTAGAAGTCACCATCTTAAATTCCGCGTCCAGCGCCTTCGTCTGCTGCACAATGTTTTTCAGGCTCTGTTTAAAAGCGGCCTCGCCCTCAATGCCGATTTTGGGCCCGATATTTTCGGCCAATTCCCTCACCTCCTCTTCTTATGCCCAATCCGGAAACGGATCATCATCCGCCTCGGTTTTCTGGTCCGCGCCGTTGAAGATTGCCTCACATGCCACATAATCCAGAATCTCGCCGATGGGCGTATGCAGCATCTCCGCCTTGCTCAATCCGGCGCGCATCCCAAAAAATTTCAGCCACGCCGTGCCGGGCCTTACGATGTGGCGTTTTCGTTTTTTCCCGTGGCCTCCACGGCCTTGCTCTCCACCTCCTGCTGCTGCCCGGCAGAGATCGCGCCAAAGATCACATCCTTCAGCGTAGCCAGATCCTGCACGGTGTACAGGCTCTTCAGCTCCTCCGCCGTCGGCACGGCAAGGTCCTTGCGCTCCTGGCCGCTGTAGCGAGCCTGCAGCCGTTCGTAGTTCTCTCCCTCGGCCATCAGCAGCTGCACGATCTCCACACACCGGCCCAGCGCGGCCATCTGGCCGCCGTCACCCGCCAGCCATTCGCCCAGCCGTTCCAGACTGCCGGCCTTTTCATCCAGCTTTTCGGCGGCGGACACCGTAAATGCCACGGTGCGCTCCTGGCCGCAGAAGTTAAATGTTGTTATTCTGCGCACAGTTTATTCCCCCTCAATGTTCAGCAGCTTCTTGATGTAGCTCTCGGCCCCCGCCTCGCTGTCAAAGGTCGCCTCCCGCTTCCAGCGGTGCTTGGCGCTGTCATCGCGGTAGATCGCGGCCGTCAGCTCGGGGTGCTGCCACTCAATGGTCTCTCCCTGGGTCGTCGCCGCATCGCTCGGCACGCTGAACTTGATCTTCGGCAATACCACAGCGCGCCACTTGGCCGCGCCGTTCTTGATTTTCTTGATGATGGAGCCGTAGCCCAGATAAGGCGGGACCATGTCGTCGTCGTAGATCAGCTCCTTCGCCTCCGGCGTCAGCCCGGTCACCGCGGCGGGCGTAATGCCCAGGATCAGGGCGCTGCCCTCCTGCAGCAGGTCATCCGTCGTCACCGTCAGCGTACCACCGCCAAACGTGGTGTCGCTCTCGCTGATCTCGTTGTCGGCGTAGTCGTTGTTGTCATCGGCGCTCTCCAGCTCCACGTTCATCTCCACGGCCTTCGCCAGCAGCGTGCCGCCGCTGTAGGTGGGGTTGCCGCCGTTCGCATCGTACTTTGCCACATAAACGCGGCTCAAACCAACAGTTGCCATTTGTATCTCCTTTCCAAAAATGGCCCGGCATTTCTGCCGGGCCATCGCGCCGCGTGTCCACTCTGGACACGCCCGTATTACTCAAATGTATCGTGAATCGCTTCGTCAAATTTTACCCGCGCAGCCTCAATAGCTTGCTTTCGAGCCGCCGCCAAGGCGGGGCGCAGGAAGGGTGTTTTTTCGCGCGTGCTGCTGCCGCTTTCAATGCTGCGGGCAATCAGCGCGTTGGGCTGGCCCTTGGGGAATGTTTTGGTCTTGACCTCATTGTATCCGTCAAAGCCTATCTTCACATGAACAAAGCCGCCCTCGTTTCGCAAAGAGGCAATACCAAAAGAATGAACAAGTCCCCATTTCTGGGCCTTTGTGATAGGTATTTTCTGCTGTGGCTTGGAGGCAAACGCCTTTAAGCCCTCCGTGTCCGGCACGCTGGGCAGAGCAATTAGATTAGCCTTCACCTCATCCGCCACCACCTTGGCCATCTCGTACACAGCCTCGCTGATCACGGTGTCGGTTTTCTTTCCAAGCCGTTCCAGCTGGGCCACGTACTTGTCAAGCCCCTCCGTCTTGAACGTTGCCATCGTCGTATACCTCCCACACCCACTCGTGGTGGGTCAGCCCGGTCTCCTCCTCGTACTGCACGCTGTTTTTGTACCACGCCCCCACACTGGGGGCCGCGTCCAGCGCCGCCTCAAAGGCCCGCGCCCACGGGTCGAACTCCAGCGGCGTGAAAAGGTCCGTCGTGCCGGTCACGGCCCGCTCGCTGTGGCGGTTTTCGCTGCCGTCGTCGTTGCCGCCGTCCTCCTGCCAGACGAAATATCGCTCGCTTTTCAGCCTCGCGGCATGGCTCACCTGGTCGGTGACGCTCGTATGCACGGCTATGATCGCCTCGCTCCAGCTCATTTTACACGCACCCTTTCGATCTTGGCCAGCGTCAGGTCCAGGCACGGCGGATAAACGCCCTGCGTGGACTGCACCAGGTCGATGCGGTAGCGCCGCCCGTCCTCTGTCTCGGCCACATCCTGACTGTTGATGTCCAGCCCCCGCGGCACCCGCACCACCCGTTCGATCTGCACCTGGTTCTGCCGCCCCTGATAGTATCGCTGCAGGCCGAGGCGCTGCTCATCGTAGCGCAGCCGCCCCTTCTCGGTTAGCTTCTCCACGGGCATCCGGCCCGGCTCTGCCGTGTCTGTCACGGCGTAGATCGTCACAATGCCGTCCGCAAACGGCTGGGTGATCACGGCATTATTCTGCCGCGTAAACGGTGTTTTTCTCAAACTGGTTCACCGCCCTTTCGTGCTGTGCACTCAAAATCAGGGAGAGATAGTTTGCCTCAAACACATCCAGCGCACTGTCCCGGGCATAGCGCACATACTCCATCAGCAGGGTTCGGGGCGCGCCGTCGGCGGTATAGTCCGCCCGCGTGCCCAGCCTGCCGTCCAGATAGTCCGCACCGGCGGCGATCAGCCCGCACAGCTTCTTGTCCGTCGCTTCATCGTCCCAGGTGATGTCCAGCTGGTTCTTCACGTCGTCCAAAAGCCCCGCGGGCAGCTTGTCGCGGGTCATCAGCTCTTCGTCACGGTCACGGTGTAGGTCTTGGTGGTCGTGCCGTCCTCAGCCGTCACCGTCACCTTCACCGTGTTCGCACCGCTCGCCCAGGTCGCGGCGCTGCCGTTGTCGATCTCCTTGCCGCCAACCTCGACCTTCACGCTGGCCGCCGCATCAGCGGGCACCGCCGTGATCGTATTTGTCGCATTGGTCGTAGCCGCGGTGTAGGTCACCGTCGCCGCGCTGAACGCGGGGGACAGGCTTACGCTGCCCAGGCTCAAGCTGTTCAGCGCAGCGTTGGTGCCGGGCGTCGGGGCGTCGGTGGTCTCCACCTTCCACACCGCCGGGCGCAGGCCGCTAATGTTCAGCAGCAGGAAGGCATTGTCGTCAAGCGGCATGCCGTTGGCATATGTCTTGATCAGGTAGACGCGCTCATCCTCCAGGAAGTGGTAGTCGTCGCTGTACTCGATGCGTCCGTCTTTGGCCATGCCCGCAAATGCCTTGTAGCGTCCGGCAATGCCCATCAGCGCCTCGCCGCGCTTCAGCGCCGGGCTCTTGATCACCGTCATCGGGTAGGGCATCACATCGTTGCGGTAGGTGCCGTCCGGGGCCTGCACCGTCGTGGCGGGCATCACCTTCTGGTAGTAGTCCTGCGGGTTCACCAGAAAGATCACATCGCTCACCGTGCGGGGGCGGCCATTGGGCGTCACCGCCATCAGACTGATCAGGTTGCCCATCGTCGCGGGGGACAAATCGTTCAGCGTGATGGCGTCCTTCTTCGGGTATCTGCCGCCGGTCACGGTCACATCGTCGCCCACCTTGCGCATCATGCCAATGGGCTGGTCCTTGCCATCACCGGTCACAATGCCCACCTCAAGGCCGTTGGACAGGTACTCGTACAGCGTCTCGCGCACAAAGCGGTCCAGCCAGTCGGGACCCAGATCCAGCATGGCCTTGGCCACCGGCAGGAAGGCGCTCAGCTTGTACAGAACCGTGTCGATCTCCTTCAGACCCGCGGTGGCCTCCTTGACGATCTCATCCGTCAGCTTGCCCCAGACGGCGCTCTCCGCGCCGTTGGTGTTCACCAAAATCTTCACCGCGCCGCCGCTGGGCATAAAGTTGATTTTGCTCAGCAGCGGGTGGTTGGCGCGCATGTCGTCAAAAACGGAGTTGATGACGGTCTCCGGCAGCGCCACATCAAGGTTTGCCACCGCCTGCTGGGGGTTGTCGCTCCGGGCCGCTGCGGAAAACTTCTGGTAGTACTCGCGCTCGGCGCTGGTCAGCTGGCGCACGCCGCGTGCCGCCAGAATACGGCCATCCATCTCCTGACGTACCTCCTCCAGCTGGTCGGCGTACTCCTGACGCAGGCTCTGCTCAATGTCGCCCAGCATTTCATCAAAGGCGGCGTAAAAGCCCTCCGTATCGTTGCCGCGCAGCGCCTGCTGCATTCTCGCGCGGATTTCATCGCGCGTTTTAATGTCGTTGCTTCTCATGGTATCTCCTTTCAACGTTTACTGTGTCCCCGCCAGCATCTGCATGATGCCCGCGGGCTTTGGTTCCTTCGGCGGCGGCACAGGGTCCGCTGCCGGGCGCATCAGGCTGCGCAGCTGGGCGGCCAGGCTTTTCTGCATGGTCAGCCGCTGCTCCGCGTCCAGGTTGGCCTTCTTCAAAAGCTCTGCCGCGCCGCTCATGTCGGCGTCGGCATCGGCGTAGCGGTCCGCCAGCCCCAGCGCAATGCACTGCTCGGCAGTCAGCCAGGTTTCGGCGTCCATCAACTCAGTCAGCTTCTCCTCGGTCAGCTTCTTCCCGGCCTTCGTCAGGTAAGCCCTGCGGCCTGCCGCGTTGATGGTGTCCAGGTCGTCCGCCGACTTGCGCAGCTCGGAAGCATTCCCGGCTGTGCCCCACCACATGTTGTGGATCATCATCAGCGTGTTCTTGGGCATCACCACCTCGTCCCCGGCCATCGCGATGACCGAGGCAACCGAACATGCGAATCCGTCCACATAGACGGTCTTGTGCGCCGGGCAGCGGCGCAGCTGGTTGTAGATGGCCGTGCCCTCAAACACGCTGCCGCCGTAGCTGTTGATGTAGATGTTGATCTGCGCAAGCTCCGGGATTTTTTCCAGCGCCGCTCTAAAGGCGTTCGCGCTGGTCTCGCTGCGCTTGACCTCGCCCGTCCACCAGTCGGTGCTGTCGCTCTCCACATCGCCGTAGATATACAGCTCAGCTACAGCCGGGTCCGCGCTCTGCTTAAATTCCCACATGTTTTTCTTCAAGTTTCCTCTCCCCCTTTCTGGTCCAGCTGGCGGGCAGCCTCGTCCATGGTCGCAATATTCAGCGTCATGTAGTGCTCGTCCGCCCAGGGTTCCGTGATCGCGGCCTGGTTCGCGGCGCGGCGCACATCGTTGATGCTGTACGCGCCGCTACCGACCAGCTTCTCCACGTTGGCCGCATTCTCAAATATATCAAAGTGGATAATGCTGGAGGAGTCGACCATCATGTAGTTCCCGGCCTGCCACTGGGCAAAGCCGTACCGCTTCCGGGTTCCCTCCTCCTGCAGCTGATCGCACAACGGGTCGATGCAGTTCGTCAGGAAGCGCTTATTTGCATCCGCGGTCCCCTCGATCTGCCCGTTCACCAAAACGGCGGGGATCAAGAAACCCCGCGCGGTAAAGTTGAAAATGTCCTCCACAAGCGCCCAGATGTCCCGGCTGTCGTCGCTCGTATCCTCCATGCGCTCGTATTTATAGCCGCTGAACTCCGGCAAAATCGCGCCGTTCGAGTCAAAAAACGGCTTTACCTGTGCCTGCATCATTTCCTGAAAGCTTTTGGCCCAGCCCTCCTGGCCGCGGGCCATGTCGGCCACCGTAACCTTCCAGTGCTGTCCCTTGTTCCACTCGTAATTCTTAATAGCAGCGTTTACCAGTCGAACATAGGATTTGTACATTCCCTCCAGCACCGGGCGGATGCTGCTGTTGTTCAGCTTCAGGTGCATCACATCGTTCTCGCGGAAAGTTTTGTCGTAGCTCACATTTCCGGCCACAACGCCCCGGTACTCATTCTGCTTGCTGGGGTAGTTTTCGGGCAGCATCCACTGGTCTGCCACCACAAGCCCCTCCCCGCCGTCCCGGCGTCGGGTACTGATGATCAGCACCTCGTTATCCTCGTACAGCTTGGCCACCAGCTTGTGCAGAAAGGCCGTGGAGTTCTGGTTCGTGTTCGGCTCAATATTCCACAGCCAGTACTCCCGGCCCTTGAACTCGGCCCCGTCCCGGAAGGTGCGTATCTCGCACCGCCCCACCGCATTGGCGATCATATTCACGCAGATCGACCAGCACAGCTCGCGGATGCGGTACTCCTCCGCCGCGGCGTACAGTTCCTTCATCACGATGTCGTCCCCGCCGCCCTTGGCCTTCCGGCTCATAAAGGCATCCCAGAATTTCAAGCCCATTCTATCCTTCCTCTCACCACGCGATGGCCCCGATTGGCGGCGGCTGCGCCGTCTCCCCGGTTCCAAGCTCCGGCTCCACCACCATGCTGGCGACCAGCGCCATCCACGGGTCAGTTTTCCGGCTCTTGGCCTCGATCTTTGCGTAAATAAAGTTGCCGGTGTCCACGCCCAGTTTCCGGCTGCTGCGCACCCGCTTGGTATTATTCACAGCCCACCGCAGACAGGGGTTATCGTCCCAGCAGAATAGCTCGCGATCAAAGCATTCCTGGATCACCGGCTCAATGCTCATAATGTCGCTGGGACGCACCAGCTTTACGCGCTCCTTGTCGTTGGCGTCAAAGCCGATCCTGCGCAGCGCCTCGCTCATCATAGTCCACCGGTAATGGTCCATAGCCAGCTTGCGGATGCTGTACTTCTGCGCAGCCTCCCAGATGTAGGCGGCCAGCAGATCGGGGTGGATGCTCACGTCCTCCACCACCGTCACCAGCCCGCGCGCGGCCCATGCCTGCCACGGGGCCTTCACCCGCGTCAGTGTCTTGCTCTCGCGGCAAAGCCAGGCGTGGTTGATGTCGTACCGCATCGCCCCGCGGCGGAAATGCAGGTTCACCGCCGCCCAGTCGTTCAGCTCGGCGTAGTCGATGCCCACCGTGCAGCTCCAGCCGCGCAGCTCCGGCAGCGGCTTATTCGTCGCCTTGATCTTCTCGTAGCTGGTGACGCTCACTTCCTTTACGCCCTCGCGCAGGCCCATCCGCTTCGTGGGGAAGTCGCCATTCTGCTCGGGGTGCTCGCACCAGTCCTTGTACTCATCCGCGATCTCCTGCTGCAAATTCGGGAAGTAATGCAGCGACGGGTTCGCCATCGTCCAGTTCTCGGGGTCGTGGATTTGGCTCTTCTCCGTCAGCCGGCAGATAAACGGCAAAAAGCCGTTGTCTGCCTCGCCGTCGTACAAAATGCGAAGACCGCGGGCCAGATAGTCATCAAACGGCCCATCGCTTACGTCACCATTGGAGCTGAAGATGCCGCACCGCGGCTGGGCGACCTTGCCCAGTCCAGTCGTAAACACCTTGATGTTGTCGTAGTTCTCATAAGCGTGCACCTCGTTGAAGATGATTTTGCCGCTGCGCATACCATCGCGGCCCTTGGGGTTGTTGGTCCGCCCTTTCATCACGCCCTTGTTCTTCCGCCCCTGGATAATCTCTTTGGTGTGGTAATAGTGGCGGTTCAGCCTTGTGGCCCATTTTGTGGATTCCAGAACCTCCACCAAATCGCGGCTCGGCTGCGTGGCCTGGTCCTCGTTGTTGGCGCATACATCCACATTGTAGTGCCCCACCGGGTTGTAGGGCGACAGCGAGCACGCGGAATCAAAGGCAATGTAGCCATCCTTGCCCGCGCCGCGTCCAACAAAGCAGAAAACGGTTTTCCACCTCGGCGTGCCGTCGGCCCGGTAGGTGCAGTTCCACAGGATCAATAAAAATTTCTCCCACGGCAGCAGATCGCCGTAGGGGAAATATTTGACGAGGCCCAGGTATTTCGCCGCCTGGGCCTCGTCAACGTAAATATTCTCGTTTTCGAACACCCGCCGCACATAGGCGGCCAGCGCTTTTTGTTCTGCCCCCACGCGGAAGGGCTTGTCGGTCTCGCAGCTCTCCACATAGGCCAGCACCTCAGGGGGCATTCTACAGCTCATCATCCTCACCGCCATTCTGCGGCTTGGCACTGTTCGCCTGCTCCCGGAATCCCAGCGCCGTCCAGATGTTCAGCATCTGGGCGGACACGCGCGTGGCAATGGTCAGGCTTTTATTCTCGGTGGTGCCCATCTGGTTCGCGCCGTTTTGGTATTTCACATAAACACCGCGGTCCACCACGTCATCGTTGAGCATCTGCAGCCAACTCCACAGGTTGATGTACTCCTCCACCTTGTCCGTATACTGGGTTCCCACCAGTCCGCGGACCTCCAGGTCGTCCAGCATGTCCTGCTTCAGCTTTTTGCAGGCATCTCGCTCCAGATACTCGTTTTTCTTCTTCCGCGCCACCAAATCACCCTCTTTCCATTCGTCACGCGCTCTTTTTTCTC